>Ga0126342_10005151_pt1 | contig 22672 bp, 20 predicted proteins | sample Cyp1metagenome_FD_92528 | JGI IMG/M metagenome (GOLD analysis project Ga0126342, IMG submission 92528) | Coral microbial communities from Lord Howe Island, Old Settlement Bay, Australia - Cyphastrea 1 metagenome | ecosystem: Host-associated > Invertebrates > Cnidaria > Coral ...
AGTATTCGATAGAGAGGGGATGCCATGCAGAATTAAGTTCCATCATGGGTTGCAAACCAGTGTTTCAAAAAAGGTAGTCCAACATGTATGCATCGATTTCACATAGCTACAAATTGAAAAAAATCCTGTTGGAACTCTGCAAGTATGACCTTACGCCAGGAGCTTACGCACTGAAATGCTTCAAAAAAACTTACGCGGGCTTAGGCCCACCACATTTTGGCTTACGCCAGAGGCCCTTACTGCCACCCTCTTACTAAAGATGAATAGGGGGGTTTTGGACGTGGCTCATATCATTTCATCATCCCCAGTGTCGGTGCCTCTGCTTCGGGACCATTAATAACTGCAGATTCCCTAGGACTGTAACAAAGTCGCACCAGCAACACCAGGTACCCACATGGAACAAACGAATTGTTTGTTTGCTGCATCCGAGTCTTGGGAAAAAGTCTTTACACTGGACAATTTGTGGATCAAAACCGATAGAATAAATGGATATCTAAATGGATGATATGCTTCTGGCCGTGTGGCTGTAGGCATCTGTCATAGTTTTAAAATAACTCGTTCACCAGCATTAAAGAGGTTCTCTCCGTACCGCTACTCAAGATCGGAGTTCAACACTCATGGGACTTGCTGCCTGAAAGTCCATTCATCAAGATACCAGATTGATCAGATTGGTTTGACAACAATTTTCATCAGTTGCTTTGCGGTTCGCAGCTAACCCCCCCAGGCCCACCAGACCTCCAATGGATTTCCACGCCATAGCTCCTGGGAGAATATGGAAACATGATAAAACACCTCATTTTTGGGGGCTTGAACCGACTTGAAACCAGGATTTGTATTGGTTTGAGGCTCTGGTGGGTCAAAACCTGTCTCTTCTTCCTGTCTGGCATCGTGGAAAAAATGGAGAGAATTCTGTTAACCGTTAACTCGCGCGTAGCATGATTCCTCCCCACTGTGTACTGACCTGCAACAACTGCTATATATCCATGAGAACACTTGCAGACAACCAACACCTGTATCGGGTCCACTACATTATCTGCATTCACCACTGCACCACTGGCTGTTTCATCCCGAAACTCTGACCCCGAACTCAGCAGTCCGTGACATAGTGCAAGGCAAAGAATTTGGGATGCCAGCAGCACTGAGCCCTGGGCCGAAGTTCAACATGTCTCACCCGATTCCAAAATATTCCAAACACAAAAACGACGTCATACGACGTCATACGACGTCATGTGAATCTCATTGCCTCATTTTGGTTGGTCGGTTGGTCATCCATTTTTTGGGTCCCAGGTGGACTCAGGAGGACTGTCCTAAAGCAGAATCGATCGGATCGATCTGGATTATCAAACATCAATGTTTGAACAAAACCTGCAAATCGTTGCCACTGGCATGCGGAACACATCCAAGCCCACAATTGTTGAAGTGTGCTCGTTTTTTTTAAGGCCGAGATTACTGGTCGACTGGATGGAGACCTACGTAACATTTACCTAGCTCACAGGCTTCCCTTTTGCCATCAGCAACTTGTGCAGGGTATCAAAGAGACATGTGGATAGCCACGTCATCAAATGTAGAGCTTTTACAACTTCCGACACTCAAACAAAGACATGAAATGTTCACATCTACTCTTGAAATGGAAGTTCTACAACTTAAGAAACGGGGATAAAGCAGCTCTGGTCAACACTTCTGAACCTCATGGACAACCTCTTCACTACTATCATGCTGACTCTGAAATTCAGTATGGAACCCCAGAATAGACACAAAAGGCAGGTCACCCGACAGCAACGAACCAAGATACCAAGACAAAAAGCATCTGGCGGCAGCCGACCCCTGACAGTTGCATACCTGACCAAAGTTGGCGAAGCAAGAGAAATGCAGCTGTGTTGCACATTTGTGAAACAAATGTCCCAAATTGGAGCCATCGAATCAATCGATTCATCCAGATTCATCCGGTCATTTTCAGCGTTCATGATGTTCATGGATCCTTAGAGGACCCCTATGGACCCCTCCAAATTTCGGGAGCCTGGCACACTCAGTGCGAAGCTCAAGAATTGCGCCACGGAAGTGCCAAAACTCGTCGCCAGCCCGGCGATGTCCTGCTGTGCGATTCACAGCGCCAAGAGGCTTCGTCCTATGTATACCCTATCGATTGTCATAAATAGATATAAATTGCATGTTATAGTAACATATAGTAACATATAACATATAGATACATATAGTAACCATATTATTTTGGTAGAGGTGAGGGGTCCCAAAATTTCAGTCGCTAACATCTCGAGCTCGGTTTGGAGGGGAACTGGCCACACCTGCAGCTCGCAGGTGAAATCTGCCAGCAGGGCCAGGTAGGGCGGGTACAGCATCATGGTGCCCACGCTTAACGAACCCAAAAACCTCCGGTCGGAATCATGTGGACTGGTGGAAACCATTGGAAACCGACAAACTCGTACAACAAACACACAAAGTCATCACAGGATCAATTTTGCTTCATGCCACGGGACAATTGAGGCAATATGAGGCATATGAACATAGACATAGATAGACATAGTTGAAAGGAATTGACAGAAGTTGATCTCATGGGACTCATAAGTCATGGTGATTGGATGCAGGATGCTCGTTGCATAGCAACAACTGTTGACCCGGTGATGGCACAGTTGAAGGCACTGGCACCCTTAAACATCCTCTTTTCTTGGGTCAGGATTCCATCTCTTTCTGGGATTCTGTCTCCAGCAAAAAACTGGGCACTGGAAAAGCCGACTTGCCGGCTCTATCCGAAGCGTTATCCGATAAACAATATAAACAATCCATTAAGTATGACGCTCCCAACGAAACTTTGGCCTCTGAAATTCAACTGCCCAATGAAGTCCCATCAGATCCCATCAGATCCCATCAGCAAAGCTTGGTCCAACTGCCAGGGCGCAAAAATTCATTGCCGTCTTGCACGCCTGCGATGGGAACATCTCTGGACAAAGGGGTCATCAACTGTGCAGTTGATTTGCCATCTCAAATCCAACGGTTTTTCGGAGGCCTTTGACCTTTCACTCCCAGAGCATCAACTACCTTCAAAGTTTGATCATCCCTTACGTGTGAAATCAACTAGTCCAGATTTCTCCAAGTGAAAACAGCAGCTCTAGGCCCCAAAACCCCCTAGATTCACACCATGCCTTGCCTGCAATGAAAGTCATAACGCTGCAAAGGATCACCAGCGCTGAGAACGTCTGAAAGACCTGGGAGGACCACCCTCAAATCCTTGGGTTGTCTCGCCACACTGTGAGTCCAGTGCCTCACATTGAGCTACTTCTGACTCAAAAACTTCCTTTTTGGAACACTCTTCCTGGTATATGGGGCACAAAAAAGGGGCACAAAAAAGGGGCACTACCCACGCTGGAAAATTCCACTTGCTGTGAACCGGCTGCACCCCATGGCCTCGTTAGGGGTTCTCCCTCCCAGACTGGAGATGACGATGCCAACGACTCCACTCACCGTGATGAAAAGGGTCAAGAAGGAGGACTGACAGACGGGCGTTCACAGGCGTTCCCAGAGATTCCCAAGCCGATGGAAGCTGATTGAAGGTGATGTGCCGATGGATACACTGATACACTGCATCTGCACAGAAGTAAAACAAGAACAAAAAACAAAAAAACAAAGAAACGACTGAGAACTAAAAACGTGTTCTCCAGGTGCCCAACCCTTTCCGCCCGCCTGAACCAAATTAAACTGATGATGCCACTGCAGGATAAAAGAGCTACCTGTGCATGAGGTGAGGGTGCCATCTCCAGTTCCATCTCTCGATATCTCTCTTACAGCTTTAGGAACTTGCACCCAGGCTATCCACTTTCATCCACTTTCATCCACTTCCATCCACTTCCCACAGCTGTACGTGGCACAGCTTTGTCTCAATATGCTCGGATTGGTCCGATTGATTATTTCAATATGATCAAAGATGGCAGCAATGGCAGCATGCAGCGCCCCACCTGCTGCGATTATATCGAAATAACTTTTGCAGATACCCAAGGATGCCTGAGGCACGAAACGAGGATCATTCCATAAACCGCAACTGGTTAGGTGGTATTATCATGGTATTATCACCCCGCAATATATATATAATATAGATTTAATATACATCATCATATGTTTATATAAAGTAACTACGTCGCGTATATTATTATATTTATCTATTTATACACCTCCGTATCAAAGACTTGCTATATATACCTCCTTATCAAATACTTGTTTGCCAGGGCTTTTAATCAACATTGAGACCACTCCATGAGAAATTTTTCTATACTTGTTGACCACAAATTCTGAATTTTGCCCCATGAAACAAGGATTGCAAAAAAGTTATCCTCAACCGGCAGCTCCAGCACTTCACTGGATATGGCTTGCTACTTCGGACTTTTCCCAACCAAAAAAGAAGTCTCTCCTCAAGTGGAAGCCAGGGTCCATCCAAAAACCGAACCGATGAGGCCTTCACAAATCCTGTGATTGGCCACTAGCACAAGGGGTAATCGGGAAGTATAGATAACATATGATAAAATTAAATAACAATTCGCTAAATAAGATGTAAATAATACGTAAATAACAGGTAAATACTTCCAATTTCCATCACTTTTCCCAACTGGACATATTTCTGGCGACACGCGCCAAGGTTGCAAGGATCAGCATGCGCCGGCCATTCAGCAACACGCGACCAACCGAGGCGAAATAGCTGCCACCTGCGGGAAAGCTGTGAAACAAAGAAAACATATCAAGATATCAAAAATATTCAAAAATCAGATATTCAAAACCTTTGAACCCCCGGAAAACCTCGAAACATGATGATGTGGGTCTTCTGTTGGATCAAGTGGTTCTAGGGTCACCACAAGCCCTTCAGAAGGTCTGAACCAATCCAGATTCAGCAGGGGAAAAGTAGTGGGCTCAATCGCAAACATGTGCGGCTGCTAGGCACGCTGGTATTAACGGTGACTTGGTTGTTAACTTTCTTGACTGCAGACCAAATGCATCCTCACGTCTTCCAACAGAACGGGCGATTCGCTCTACATCCATGAGAAACAGATTATGCTCCAATCGGAAACAACTCTCAGCAGCTCCACTTGGAAACTAAAATGCATGCCTTTGTACGGCGGTGCTGTCTCTTCCAGTACACGGACACTCACCACGAACAGCAGCAAACTCAAGATGGCCACAGTGTAGAAACTGGACCTGGCTGTCGTTCGAGGATTAGTTCCTTTCTCAACTTGCTGGAAGAGTCAAGAACCGAATGAAGCTGGCTGGCACCAAGAGGAGCCGTATTTTGGCTGTGTAGAGCCGTCCTAGAAGTCGTTCCTGTTGTCTTGAATCCCTATGTCTTGATCATAACTTTCTTAAACCCTCCCAGAAGAAAACCCGACAACTTGTTGAGACTTGATCACTAGATGAATGACTAGATGATTAATTTTCTGATTACAAGGTTGGATACGTATAACACCCCGCTGTCTCAAGCAGAAGTCATTCTACTCCTGACACTTCCCACAGCGCACCTCCAACCGAAACAGGAGGCTAACAAACCGCCCAGCATTGGGGCTGCCAAGGGTCCAATCACAGCCTTAGGGAGATGAACCATGCCATGGTTGCCATGCTTCACTCGTGGCGCCAGATTCCTCTAGGACTGTGAAGTCAGGGAATCTACCGGTCTACCGACGGTCTACCCATACCACTTAGAAGATAAGATAAGATACCGAGACCAACTTTCTGTCCTTTTGTCTTGAAGCTTCTTCCTTATTATTCTTTGCAGCTACATGCCAAGTCAACCGAAAGAGGTATCAAAGGGGACCTCAGATTCTCCTCAATTCCGGGGTTCGGCGCCCATTTTCTTTGGCCGTGCCAAGGGCAATTACCTTTCCACAGAAGGCGATGTGTTGCTATTGAAATTTCAGTCACCCATCGGTCTTACCCACTTGCAAACCAGAACATACTTGGCACGTTGCTTTGTTATCAGAATACAACCACTGCTGCAGTCTGCTGTTTGACCCCAGTGAAGGGGCGACTTGTTCAGCCTCAGGAAGTAGTTCTCTGTTACTTTAAAGACTAATGTTTTACAGCCGCCACGTGCTGCCCAAACTCCCTGCAGGTAGCCAACGAGAAATAAGCCAAAGCAGTGCTGACAAGATCAGTGTAAAAGAATGGTTTCTTGTCCGGTCACTAAAAGACTAGTGACGAGTAACTAGAGATATGATCAAAACCACAACTAGCGTTCAATTCCACTCCCATTAGAATCCACGCTTTGATGAAACGTGTCGTCTTGACCTCAACCTGCCCAATCTTCCACCGATAATTGCTATTGAGGTGCCATTGACACCACCATGCTGGTATATGCAAGACGTTTTGCCTGACTCAGGGAGCCCGCCTCACACTAAGTAAATGATAGTAAAGGATGAAGAATTCACTGCTGTTTAGGTGCAATTCCTGCATTGAGCTGCATCAGATGGGAGATGGGTTGTGAATTCCTGTCCGGAGTCCAGAGGAGTCCAATCTAACTTTGCCTCGTCCTCAAAGCAATCCCGGACCATGGCCAAGATCACCTCAATGACCCAGGGAATGGCCAGTGCGCTGATGACAGGTCACTAGCCGTCACTAGCCATTTCTGGTGGTGCTTTGAACGGAAGCATTGGGGCACTTGAAAGCATCCACTATCAATGCGGTATCCAAGAGTGCATTAGCCCCAAGGTTGTGAAGCGATTACAAATGAATCTAATGAGGCAAAACGTGCTTCATACATCCACCTACTGACATCCTGGATCTGGATGGAGATTTCGTTTTGTGAATCTGCCAGGGAGACTTTTGCACCAGTTTGCAATATGTTCCTATCATCTATAATCTCTGTGTGACTTCGACAGGACTTTGGCTTCCTGTCTTGCTCTACATGGTAACCCAATCAGCGCATGTTGGTATCGCGCAAATATGGGTCGGCTTGACACAAACAACACATAGAAACAATGGGCTATTTTCAATATCAAACTGTCGATTCTTGGGGTTGGTTTTGAGAGGTACACACGACAGCATCTTGGATATCTTGGGGACACCCCTCTATGCCATGGATAGTGCCATGGATAGGTCTCGACGAGTGACACTGTAGACTGAGGCAGAGATGCCCTGAAAGGCACGCGCCACCATGAACCTCGGCATTTCCGATGCTTGGCATCGAAAGCATCGGCGAGGATTGCAGGGTTTGAGGTCCCTTGAGGTCCCTTGAGGTCCCTTGAGGTCCCTTGAGGTCCCCAGAGTCCCCAGGATTTGATGACGGAGTCACGGAAATGGAACTTACACAATTTACACATACTGAGCTAGGACTGAGCATGTCAACTTGGGAAACATCATGAAAGTCCTGGCATGTCCTGGCATGTGGCGTGCGACCATCGACCTGCCAAGGTGCCACGCAAAGTTGTCTGCAAATGCACAGCAGAATGAGCTGGACACCAATACAAGTTGACCTGTGGGATCTGGGGATGGTGAGGGAAGCGATACATCCGATATCATCCGATACATATGCAGTATGTCTCAGTATCTCTCAGTATCTCCAGCCATGGGCGCTGACTTGCCACTAACCTCTTTGACCGCGGTATACCGCAGTTACTAATAACCAGGATAAATAATTAGTTGGAGAAGACTTGAGAGGGCCAAAGAGCGTTTCATCATTTTCTCTCTGATTTTCCTGGCATGATGCTTTAATGTAAAATATGCACCAAATTTGCCGAGTGACACAGCAGCACTAAGGGGCGTCTGCCCAGTCGATCGGACAATGGTCCAGCAAAAAGGAGAGCTACTGATAGGACTACCTGAGCTCCATCGGCACATGGAGTCCCAGTCCCAACATCACCTGTTGGGCATGGATAGTCACGGTTTGCTATGGAGATATATGGAGATATATGGAGATATATGGAGATATATGGAGATATATGGAGATATGAGATAATCTCCAATGATCAATCTTATTTCATCTCTTTGCAGTGATGGGGGAAGCTGCAAAGATGTTTCACAAACCGGAGAAACAGAAGGAGTGGCTTGCCACTGCATTGTATTCTCTAGACTAAGTGCGGAAGAAGCAGCCTCACCAGTGCCAACATAATCACACACATGAAAATGAACAAAGGTCTGAAACTGGAAGCATCGAGTACAGTTCGGCCAAAATTTCTGGTCACAGTCGTTGTAACATGTTGCAACACTTGAAGCAGGGAAGTTGCGGTATGAATGAGGATGCTCATCCCCATGGCTGCCTGCCACAGCAAGCTTCAGGGATTTTCGTGCTGACCACTTCGGCACAGGATTGCTATAACTCCGAATGGGAGGATCAACCCAAACGAATTCAACAGAACAGGTCCAAATATGTCCAAATATCGAGATTCAGATATTCCTTTTGACATCTTTTGACCACTGCTCGGGTCCACTCCTGATATCTGATACCCTCCATTCTCGGCCTGTGAGACGTCAAACTCCACAGCCATGTTGGGCATACTGGACCTGGACAATGGAAAGGGGTCGAAAGGTGCCAAAAGGGGCCAAAACACCACACAGAAGTGAGATCAATGGATTTATTGTGAGCAGCTAATTCAGCCAATGGGCCAATTCTTTTCAAAGATCTATCGATGGCCCTATTGCAAGGAGAGTCCCCACCAAAGTGGTCTTTTCTAAGCCGTGAAAGGTGTGCTTCACCAAACGGAGCTGGCATAGTTCAGACCTGAAGAGATCTACTTGCAATCTTATGTGACCGCAAAATATTTTTGTAATTCTACTCGTTGAGGTATCTGTCAACGTCATTTATAGTGCAGAGTTTGGGGGTGCCAGTTGAATTGAAGCATTGATTTCAATCCTCACAATTTAAAAAAACATATCCATATCCGTAAAAAGGTACCATAACCAGCATGCGATCCAAGAGTCTGATACTGATCAGTGGAGTAATAGTCTAAACCTCAGCAATCTGCAGAGCTCAAGACACCAGTTGAACATGGAGCCGGTGGCTTAGGGGATACTGAGGGGGCTGGCCTGAAAGTTGAATTTTTACCGGGAATTTCCCGAAGTGGTTGATTTTACCTGCGTTACATCCTTGGAACACAAGATGTAGTGTCTTGGCAAATTTCCGGTGGTACTGAAGTTACTGGGGGACCCCAATGGCCCAATGGCCCAATGGCCCAACTTCCAAGGATTTCCAAGGGGCCCATGGTCAAGGCCAAGACCAGCAAGACCGAGTTGGACATCTCATCTCTTGGCCGTTCAGCTTGCCTCCCTTTGAAGTCTGGAAGTCCAATTGTGGAACACCACAAAAGAAACAGCCTTAGCAACTGCAATCGCGTAGGAATTCTGAGGAACCAACAAGTGCAAAAGGAGCTACTGGAAATGCATCTTAGCCTTTCAATGCCTTTCAGAATGTGGCAAAGTAAACAAAAAGTACCTTAATCCTTTTTGTTGTTACCTCTCGTTCAGTATTTGGATGGCCGAGACGAAGCATGGCAAAACCATCTCTCATGAATGATGGGCTAGTGACTAGTGGGCTACTGTACCTTTCAATTGAAGGAATCTCGTTCCACCGACGTGAGATCTTGATGACAACAACTCCAGGGAAATCTGCGACAGCTTGTTTTCAATGGATGTCATGCCATGCCATTCCCAACTCCCAACTCATCCCAACTCCCATCCGCGTGGCCCAAGCGCAATCGCGACCTCAGGCGGCTTCAAGGCTCCATCCAAAGGTGCTCACAGGACATGAAACTGTTGAAGTGTCACCTGATGTGAAATTTGAATCCCACTCGCAAATGGTCTAATTCATGATCTAATTCATCTCTCTCTCCATATATACATGATATATATATATATAATATACAGTATAGTATATATATATATAATCATATATATAGGAATCTCATCGGAATCTCGGAAGATGGCGGAGATTCAGTGGGTCCTATGGCCAGGCCACAATCGATAGAATCGCCTTGGAGATGAAGGCGAGATCGCTGAATCGGACTCCGTTGGAAGCTGCGAAGTGGATCTCTTTGGACCTAGGGAGCTACGATGAGCTAAGTCGAGCTAAGTCGAGATACGTCGAGCTACGTCTATGTCGGACATCCAAATGGTGCAACGCGTAGTATTTCGAAACCGCGACAATCGTGATAGAAAAGTGAGACACTGAGAAAGTACACCACCATTGTTTGGAGGTAGGATTGTCACGAGATCCTTGTGGTCGTAGTGGTTCAATTTTGAAGGTCCGAGGCATCTTCCCCCTGTTACGGTACTTCTGACGTGTCACGTGCAGCCCTCGCTGTAACACGTTGTTATCCAAACAGCGTTGGATACATTGAACAAGATTGAACCATCATTCACACTACTCCAGCAGAGGGATTTTCACTGTCATGTTTGTTTATGCACGGGACATCACACCACTGATCGTTTGCTTTGACTTTTCCTAGCGCTCCCTACCCCAAACATCCTGCATCGGAGAGACGTTTGCAGCAACACTACAGGAGTGTCCATCATCCATTCCTCCTCAATAAACACTCTCTAGAACCATTGCTCAAGAGGCTCAAATGCTGGGAGAAAACAGAAAACAAGAGAGAGCAGCTAGCCAACAAAAGCCATTCATGCAACCAAAACAAGACTGAGAAAGAGCGCAGCAATGAAATCCAGACAAATGTGGAAACTATAACTATACAACCAAAGACTATAAAAATCATCGATTGTTATTTTCCATGTATATCAGTATATCCTTTCAACCAGGAACCACACCAAGTAGAAACAATCCAATCCCAAGTCCTCCATGGGAAACTGATCCACGACCCTGTGTTCAACACATCGTCACCACATGGCGCTGTAAGGTGGAAAAAGCTGGATGTTCTCAGAGCGAATCAAATCTGGATGTTATTTGAGTTATTTGGCGTTCTGTGTGTCGGATCCTGGATTCTTTGTATCATTGGTGGAGCTTCAACGAATTTCAACGATCTAAACTTGGTGATGTGGCTCATGTGGCCAGTGATTTCAAATCAAATTGAAATCGAAAACAGTGGGGTGCTAATGAGTGCTCTATATTCAATCGAGTGTTTTTTCGAACATTTAATTGTGGCTTGTGTTGGCTTGTGTTGGCTTGTGTCACTGTCCGTAAAAATGGTCGATCTCTCCATCTGGAGCCGCTGCTTTTGCCAACATCCATGGAATTTCGGTGTGCGCACGCGGCTGCGGGACAGTGTACAGAGATGTACAGAGGGTTCTGACATTGGACACATTGGACACATTGGACACAATGACATTGGACCCAGGATAGCACGTGGGTTTGGCCGGTTTCAGCCGTAGCAGTTAAACGCATTGATCAGCAGAAACATGCAGAAACCATCTTGGAGTTACCTCTGCTTTCTGGGGAACTCGGGCTTCAACAATGGTTGGTCAGCGGTCTATGAAGCACTGTTTCAACCCACCCCAAAATACTGTATCTCCCACTTTTGGGGAAGGCAACATATCTTGAACGTATGAACCTTGCACGATCCAAATCCTCACTTTTCGCTTTCAAAGTTTCCGACGATGCCCTTTCGGATCTTGGTGAGCGCTTTCATGGCGCCTGGTGGACCACCTTGGGGGATGACACTTTGATGTTGCCTTTTGGATGATGCGGAAACACCATTTTTGGATATTTTTGGATGGTTCATGAATAAAATCTCAATGCCCTGAAATCCCAAGCTCAACATAGCTCAACTATTGAAGCAATGGGCCCTCTGAAGGTTCAGTGCCTCACAACTTGCAACACTGTGGAGTGGGATCAAGGTGTTTGTTTTGATCTCAGTGGCATCTCTTTGAAACCGGAGGGAAACAGCGCACTGTGGCACTTTAATGTCAGTTGATTTATATTACAGTTACATTTGACAATTCACTGGTGGGTTTAGAGACAACTACCCCGTTGTTAGAAGTCCATCGTAGTCCCTCGACTTATTGACCCATCTTCCCCTTGGAAAGTGCGATGGCTCAGGCCTTGCCGAAGCCGCAAGCGGCGGAGCGGCGGGGCCGCGGAACGGCCGCTTGGGCCCCTGAACTTCAGCGGAACGTCAGCTTCGCAATCGATTTCTTTATGATATCCACTACATTCCACTACCATCATCTACCATCATCCACCATCATCTACCATCATCTACCATCCACATCCATCCACTACAAGACATGGACGGAGATTCAGGTGTAGCAAACATTGCCAACGAGTCGCCCTAAAGCTGAACCTTCCGGCTTCGCCTCACCAACTAAAAAGGTCAGACACAAGTTGTCTGCTTTGCTGACCAGAAACATGCACGTCCCGAAGATTCAACATGTGATATGTGAGTCCCTCCAGAACGTGGCCATCTAGATCGCATTTGGCAGCAAGACATAGATCCCAGTGCAAAGCAATCACCAGAATCTTTGTAAATTCAAAGGGGCAGCAAAGGACCACATAAACCTAGCCATATATATATATTATATTAATGGTATCTACCACATATCGTAGGCATGTGCATTTCTTGGGGGATGTTGCCAAATGTGAACCAACCAAATTTTACAAATGTGGTGGCAAATTCATCACAGCTGGTGCATCACGATGTATATGGGCCAAATCAAATCAGACAGTTCCACCAAGATAACCCAAACCACAGATTCGTGGACGTTTGACTCGTCGAAAGGAAGGAAAACGACAAACGACCACAGGCTCCTAAACTTTTTGTCCGCACGACGCTTGCAGCGTGTGCAGGTCTTTACGTCTGCACCGGCGCCGGCACCCAAACCATCAAAGATGGTGAATAAGTTGTGAACAGGTAGCAAGAGCTGCAAGTAGTATATTTCCATCAATTTCCGAAAAGCAAACATCTCCACTCCAGTGCCTCAAGTAGCTACAAAACCCTTTTTTGCTGAAAGGAAGCTGTTGTCCTTTTTGTGTTTCGGGCATCCGTTCTGGCAAACATCCTGCACTGATGGCCCATTGATTTGGGTGCGGCTGTTTCTAGGCGTTGCACATCACAAAGGTCCTGGCAACGGTGCCATTTTCCGGGTCAATTCAAGGCCAACCGCGGCCAACCATGAAACATGCAATGCAAACAATGCAAACCATTTTTAACTTGGCTTGTTGGCACCATCTTGAACCATCTTGCAGCATCTTGAAGCGTTGTGAGATGCAAACCGGACCATGTCCTGTCCTGTCACATGCCAAAGGCTTCGAGAACTGCCTGGCTGGAAGCGATGCGAGGCTCATTGCACCGGACGTGGCATATCGGACATATCGCTTTAACCTGTGTGAACCAGGTGAATATGGTGATTCTGTGTAAAATTCAATATAAACAATTACAAGCAAGTACCAATTTCTCCGTGGCTATAAATGTACCTTTAGGTTGAAACAGTTTGGCAATGCATGGCGTGATCTGGGCGCTGGATGGCGCTGGGCGCCTGCTGCTGCTGAGCCATCTCTGAGTTGGCCGCCGCAGGTGCAGCCTGAGATGCACAGCATGATGGGCCTATTGCCGATCAACATCGATCAACCCAATGAACATGGCAGAGGAAAATGGGGTGAGACCGGTGTCAATCCTGCAGTCATGATCTCTTTGAAGTCGGAGCTTCGACTAACACGACATCCGTAGCTGGGCTCCCTGGCAAGCCCAGCATCACCTGGACACGATCCGGATAGATCCAATGGATCCAATGGAGGCTCGGATTAGTCGGATTTGTTTGAAGTTTGCCCATGGGAAGCTCATCACATCTGGCGCAAACAAAAGCAGCGGATCCTCCAACACTCTGAATCTTCACAAACGCTATGTCTGCCACGGAGAAATACTATTTACACATATTTACACTACTACTTTACTTACAGATCAAGACATCGGATATCTTTAGAGTCAAACTCCTGCCTTAAATAGACTTCTTAGACATGGCACGCATGCTACTATCTTATTTGGAACATCTCAATTCAAGAAATGGACTGGCACATTCAAACCATATGATTACACTTTCAGCCTTGGGCTCCTTCCTAGCAATGACAACTGTCTGCCCCTGTCGATGGCTCCGCGGTTCACCAAATCCCCTTCTTTGAGCCGCGACACAAAAGACGGAGTGGGAAGACACTACGGTCTATGACTTTCCACTCCGTTGTTACCATGTACCAGTCATGTACCCACCCCGTTTCCCACCTGGGGCTGGTGGTGACAGCTTTCCTGGGACCTGGCTTCGACATCACCGGATTTGTAAAGCACGTCTCGCAGTGTCTGGTCACGTCTTCAAAAGTCTTCAAATCAGTTATTAGAACGTATCAATGCCATTCAATACCTACTATATACACCAATAATGATCCATAATGCCTGATAAGATTGATAAGGGATCAACTTCTGCTGCATCTCCAGTTGGGAAGTGAACCTTGTTGCATAGCAACCCAACAAGCCTAGCCGCCTAGCCACATGACAGTTGAGCAGATTTTAGCAGATATCTGTCCATGTCTGTCCAATCTTTTCGAGCTACATTCTTTCAATAGGTATCCTTCCACTCTAGAACCAGTTAGTCACGAAAAAAAATCGGGAGGAAACATCTTGACAAGCTTGGAAATTACAGATAAACCACAGATCAATCAAAGATAAATTAAATCAAAGATAAACGCATTTCCACATTTCCATCGCATTTCCCCCTTTTGGATCCTTTTGGATACTGTGGCGCCTCGGTGTATCCAGATTCTTCGATTTTGCCAACCTCCTCGAAATGGCCGTCATAGGCCTTGGCGGGTTCCGTGCCAATTCCGCCAATTCTTTTAGGGGTCTCTCCTTGACTTTCCGGATGCAGATGATGCAGTAATCATCTTCTCCCAGGGTCCAGAAGGCTTCACTTCCAAGATCTCATATGATCGCTTTACGATTTATCAGCATTCGAAAAGAGCTGCTGGTTGGGCTACCCTCACCCAGCACTTGGCAAAATAGCAGCATACATTCTTCAACTCTCCAAATTTGCATCCAGAATCTAAGGAATTCATTTGAATTCATAGAATCAATTAGAATCATCAGAATTTCATCGCAACACAAAACGAGCAAAGCCTCACCGCAGGGCCTCCTTGAAGATGATGGACATGCCATCACCTCAGTAGATCGTAGATCTCCATCCTTCTCCATCCCAGGCGTCCCAGGGGTCCCAGGGGTCCCAGAGATCCCCATCGAGTGCCAAGTTGCCGTAGGAGACTGCCAACACGCTACCGGTGATGGACCTCGCGATTGCGTTGATTGCGTTGATTGCGTTGATTCCCATCGCAGCCCAGCATTTTCCTGTGGTGTGTGGACCACTTCCAGAAAAGCGATCTGATGAGTTCATCCTAAAAATGCCACTTGGGTAAAAATTGAATCTGAAATAATCTGAAACCATTTACATAGACTCAATACGACTCAATAACATTCTCCCAATGCGCTTCAGTCACTGGGTCACCAGCCAAGAAAGGCATTCCACCTTTCCGTTCACCGGGAGTTTACACAACTGCCTCCATGCTTGGCCTTCGGCTCTCAAGATCAAGATGCTTCTGTGGGACCATTGAGCCCATTGAGCATCGCTATATTAAGGCCAGGATTTTGACGAAAATTGTCAATTTATGTCAATTTGTCAACCTTGAACAATCCTTGAACAATCTGTGCGGACCTCCTGGATTTTTCTGTGGATTGTGATGGTTAAATGCGTGCTGCACTGCTCAAGCTGTCCTAGTGGGGCACCCCTGACATCCAATTTGCAAAATAAACTTCTCTGCATGGCGTTTGGTGCTCAAGGCATCCCCATAGTCGATTCAAAATCACCCAGCGACCCCAAGTTTTGCAGCATCTCCGGCAACCATCCAAACATGTCAGAAAAAAAACGTTCATCAAGTGAAACAATAGTGAAACAAATTACCCTCCAGTAAATTAACATAGACCCTGCCAGATAGGGGTTGGAAGACTAGTTTCCACTATAAATTGGTCATTTTCAGGGTCTATGTTAATTTACCACCGGGTAACAAATAATGTGAATATTGCCAAAGGAACAACGGAGATTTGCATCGCTGCGCCAGGCCTTCCATCTCTTGAGACCAAATCACCACCGTTTGATCCCAGCTCCTGAGGGAGACTGGTCGAGACTGGTGGATCTGGCACAGGTCTGTTTCCCATCACTCCCGTTCTCCGGTCAACTTCGTGGCATTTCCATGTCAAAACATGTCAAAACATGTCAAAAGTGTCGGTGCTGTTTGGTAAAGCCTTGCTTCAAGGCACAGTCTGATCGCCAAGATCTTTTTCGGCTGACTGAGTATCGGTTGAGCTGTGGAGTTCCCACCCAACCACCCATCGCTCCCAGTGGCGAGCACACTGGAGTGGTCTGGTCGCCAAGCGACATCTCGGACCTTGCAGCTTCTGGTGGGGCCAATGATGGCATATGCCATGCCATGCCGCCATGCCATGATCTGATATGATCTGTATATCTATGCGAATCTATGCAGTCTATGCATAGGACACAAGGACACATGAAGTATGCAGTATACCCAGTATACCCCTCTGCGACAAATCTGTCACTCGCTAGGGACACTTTGGGGACATGTTGGCAGTAAGGATGGGGCCACGACTTACAAGACCAACCCAACGTATGAAATATATGTCCAAACACATCATGATCATCATGCACCTGTACTTATCTGTACTTATCTGTACTTGTGGTCATGTCACGTCATCATGTCTACTCGCATGCTCCCCAATGGCCCAATGGCCCAAGTGTCAAAGAGTTAGACCCGTTGCCGCGTTGCCCATACCCTCCCTTGGACACTTAGTCCATCAGCCGCGGCACCCAATCGGTGTGGCAGTACGGGAAACGAGGATTCTCTTCACACCAGACCTGATCCGACACCAGGGCTCGCAGATGTTCGCAGTGTTTACTATGAAAAACATGTTGAAATCCCACTGAGACTTCGTCACGTCCCAGGCATCCTAGGTGTCCCGGTGTCCCCCCAATTCCCAAACTTTTCCAAACTTTCCATGTAAAAAATGCCTCGTTCTCAAATCTCCAAATCTTCACCTCGGGCTGGCGATGGGGCTGTTAGGGAACTACCTGAAACACTCTGAAACTACGGAACTACGGTCAGCAAAATTTCGGTGGAAGATTCTGGATCGAACACCAAAACCATGGAGGCAAAATGAGGCAAAATGAGGCAAACCAACATGCCAAGAACATGCCAAGAACATGCCAAGAACATCCAGTTCAAGATAGTTCAAGTCTACAATTGACACAACATATTCTGTACTCTTCAGTTCAGCCAGGCCAATATCATGACCATTTTGTCATGCAAAGACAAAATGGTAAATCGTTGTTCTAGACCGGTCAACGATCTTCTGATTCATCCCCAGAATCAGTCACCCCCAACACGATGTGAAGACCCCACTATTTTGGAAGGGTCTTGATCCTAAGTGCAATATAAAAGCGAACGGTAACGGTAGAACCAACAACAATGGGGGATAGATCCACAAACAACAGCGCCTTATCGCTAAGTCGATATCCATCGGCCAATCACCACCATTGAAAAAAATCAATGTCAACTTCTAGGTCCTCTATTGTATGATATTGTATGTATATGTCTTTGATACATGTTATATAAGTTATATCAATCATAGTTGTTCCACGTATGAACCACAATTCACTTTCAATGAAGCACATGGTGCATTTTCACTACGTATTTCTGACGTCTTTCTGAGATCCCTGCCGTGTGGTCACAGCCCCCTGTGGCCAGACGCACAGAGCCGCAGGGTTCGCCGTCCCGGTAGCTGACTGGCGGTGCTCACAACTGGATCCGACAAGAAACCGATCAGAAACCGATGAGATTTCTCGAAACCGTTCAGGTTCCCATCAAAATACGATCTTAACACGCTGAATGTGGTGGTCAAAATGAATTTAAGATGACTTGTGTATGCCGTGGTTTCACTGGGCACAGAAACTTAGCATCGGAGATGACCCATCTCAAGTAGGCACGTGACATCACGTGACATCACGTGACTTTTGACTTCATTGACCCATCACTTCATCACTTGAATGTTCACTGGTGCTGCTGCTGGTGCTGCTGGTGCTGGTGTTGGCCTGGTGCCCAATTCACCGTTTGGGCACCGCCAGGATGTCCCTGCATTACCTGTCGAAGATGCGCGCGACATGATCCCAACAGACTCAGTGAGAGACTCAGTGAGAGACTCACTAAAGGCTCGGTGATGTTATGTTGTTGTGTGGAGTTGATCTGGAATCCTACATTCGCTGAAGCTAACAGTGTTCAGTGTCCACAGGCATGTCCCAGGTTAATCTCAGATGGTGAGCAATTTATCCCGAGCCATGGCCATAGGAGTTTGAAGCACATCAGTACACGATGTAAAGAAAGCATTGGAATGGCACGGAATGGCTCATCAAACAAAAGTCTTGATATGTCTTGATAAGAACCCAATCAAAATCAAGACTTTGGACTCTGGACCCTAAGGCATGTTGACGAACACATCCCTTCTGATCCCTTCGATGCCCAAGCACACTCCGTCTCCACTGGCCATCGGTATGGGAGTAGGTGAGCACTGAGACCTGAAGCTAAGCATGTTTGACCGTACCAAAAAAAAACATTGAGTATGCTGGGTATGATGCCTCACCGCTACTCATGTTCGGCAACATGTCAACCGAGTTGTTGGTTGGGTTGCCCCAGCACAACATGCAGGAACCAGGCCGACCGGCAAACATTTAAACTCCCCAAAAATCACAAAATCTACACGTTGTCCTTTCCCCGCCGCATGTCAGGAACAGATCTCAAACCATCGGACGCAGATTAAATCAACAGCCCTTCAACATCATTTCAACCATTCATTAAAATCATTCCCTTTTGATAACCTGTTCATGCATTGCTTTCATCCGTGTGTTTCGACATCTTTAAAATATCATATCATCTGCTGAGTGGTTTCAACTCCCCTTCAACAGTATTAGTCACTGGGGGTCGGCCCTGGGAGAGATGGAAATACAACATCTCTGAAACCATCAAGCAAACACGATGAGTTGCACCCATTAAATCCATTAATCACACCTCGTTTGTTATGATTAACTGATGAACTGAAATATTTTTCCAGTTCGATGATTCCCCCATTTTCATCATTTTCATCATTTTCAATTGAGAATTCTATTGGTTATATGATGTTATATGCCGGCATTCTTGTTGGTCCGATGGGCATCCCTGCCAAGCCATCTGAGGAGGCACAGGCCAAGCGCAGGCCGTGCTCCTGTGGGGCAAACCTGGCGATACAATCGGATATGATCTCTCTGGGATAACCTGATAGATAAATGAATCAGATATAAGATAGATAATCGGATATGATCTCGGGGGTATGATTCAGGGTATGATTCGGGGGTAAGATTCGCACAAATCGAACTTCCTGCCTTTACTAAAATCTGCGCACGTTAAAAAAAGACACAGCCATATATCTTTATATATCTATCGATGATATCGATGGGGATCCCAAATTGATGGTCCTTTACAGTTTCGGGATATGGACCATCTGAACGATGATCAACCGATCTACCATCAAGATTTCGGGGTACCTTCTTTTCAGACAAACCCATATTTCCCTTGGACAAATCAGCAAATAGGGGAAAAACCTGTGGAAAATACAATGGGGAAACCATGGAACAATATCTAAGAATAGAGGGAGAAACACATGACTTTACAATGGCTCTTAGCCAAATGACCTGGTAAACAGTGGTAAACAGCAGGGAGAGATTATAAGTTATAAGCAATAACTTATAATAACCATCAATCACCATCAAAAACCCAACAGCAAATACTTCTTGAACTGAAAAGATGCTGTTGGAACGTATAGACCGGTGACCCTGGACATCCCTGGACATCCCTGACGTATCCTGACGCAACGAGAGGTTTCATCCAAGGGACTCTACGTCATTCACAGAAGCACCGTGGTTGCTATCCACATAGGCCATGACCCATTGCCCACGCTCCTCACAATTGGCAAATATGGACTGGATCATTGTAAATGGTATGAGAAATGGTGTAAGAATTGGCGGAATTGGGCTTTAACGTGGGTTTATCATCAATTGAATCAAAAGATGATAAAAGATGACTGTAACCATCGAGAAACCGCTATGACACACTATATTAGACTATGATCCTTGAGGGTCTGGATGAGGTTTTCTGGCTGCAAGTCAGCGAAAAAACTTGCTGATACCAACTGATCCACATGCTGAGGGAATGTCCTCTTTCCAAATGATGACTTTCATGTCGTAGCCTGCTTCGGGTGCCGGAAGGACCACACGACAAGAGTTTGACAAAAGATTAACTGGCAACCTGTCACAATTCGAGAATGACCATGAGGCTATGCTGACTATTCCGCCTAAACTGATATGAACACAGGGATACCATGTACCCATATCAATACCAGAATTATTACTAACAAAACCCAGTAAATACAAATTGAATGAAATGTCGCGTGCACAAGATGTTGCAGGGGCAGTCTGACGCCCTCACTACGGTTTGTGTTTGCTTAGTGGTGTAAACTAACAGAGGCATTAGAAAGTTCAAGTCATATTCCAAAGAAAGATGAAGTACCAAGACGATTTGAAACAACCACATGCAAGCTGGAAGGATTGGTCCAGACCAGCAAAAAGAGGCCAAGGATGAACCCCAAGGTCAGGGATAGCTGACGATGTTTGATGATTTTTTAAGATAAACTCTATGCGATTCACCCGATAAAATCAGTTTGTGAGTTTGGACTCTTTCAACCCCGTGAATCGAGTGAAAGGGCTTCAGCTGGAAGTCGATCTGAACCACAAAAGTTGATTTGGATATGAGTTTTCTTAGTTTTCTATAGTTTTCTTTCATTTATTCTATTTATTCTTGGGTTTCCTTGTTTGGGCCTTATTTTGATCGATTTTCGTCTTCATGGCTCCACCATGCTCCACCTGCAGTGGCCAGCAAATGGCCGAAGCGTGGATGGGCCCAGGACACCTGGCTGGACAGGCACGGGTGTCGTCGACCGGTGAACTCAGTTGAACAGGCGAGATTTGGACTGAGAAAGAATCATTTTCTCTAATTTTTCTACCGGAAATAGGAGACAGAATAAATATATGAATAAATGGAAATAGAATGATCAACAACCTATGTGGTTTAAATATGTCTAAGTGAACAAAGCCCTTTCACCATATTGCAGGCCGCCATTTTTGTTGGCCGAAGCAGTTGGTCGAAGCTGCTAGCTGGACCTCAGAAGGCAGGTGGGGTGAAGCACACCAAATGGCCATTTAATCGGCATGATGGAAGATAATGGAAGATCATGGAAGATGATGATCAACCGCTGTTTTTCTTACTGATATACCTAATTCTTTGATAACCCATGATAAACACATGTAAAGCTATGGGTCCAGAGTATAACTCAAGAATGAAATATCCAGAGCATGGGGTGTGTTCAGCTATCCAAGTTGTTTGCATAACATTTGGAACCAAACTCTTGGTTTATTGTTTCACCACTCAGAATTCAAAACATCGTCGCAGCTTCGATGCTGAGAACTCAGCAACGTCCGACTGTCAATTGGGTTTCACCCGCAAGGAGAAGGAAAGTCTGGAAGTGGTTGCGAACAAAAAACATTTTCTCAAATCATCCGGGGAAGCCGCACATTTTTTGAGGGGTTTAGACTCGGTTTAGAACGGTTCACGGTCACCAGGTCTCCATCCCATGTGCCATTCGTAGTTCCACGAATCGCCAAGTGTCACGTTCTCCCGCCAACGCTGGTGGCCCGTATTCAGTTCTGGGCGCCCCAGTTGCGCCAGGTGTTTGAGGTATTTGGCCAAACGGATCAACTCTTCATCTGTCGAGTGGTCCTTGCAATAGTAACCTCGGCCCATGGATGCCCAATGATGCCCACACATCCAGTTCAAGAAGAGTTTGATTTTGTTTGGCACACAATTTATTCAGGAAACCAGCTGATGGTTCAAACTGCATAATCCCACATGCACCTTATCTCTTTCCATGAGCCGAATATGAAAGCTTGATGCTGGTTCCTATCCACCTGGAAATGCGGCGACGACTCGCTATTTCAGAGTGAAACAACTAGAATAACTAGAACCTCTGAGAATCCGGTCTCTGAATGATCCAATCGATCACATCCACTTCATCCACTTCCTTGCACCTCTCCGTAGATTCGCCGTAGATGGTCACATGTCATGGTAAGGTCACATAAAAACTGAGATGCTCAGTGCAGGATTTCCATGGATTTCCCATCAGCCTACTCGGTGCATCATCACGGCCGGCAGGACATCGTGACATCGAATGACTTCTTTGATTTCTGTCTCTTCATGTCTTCATGTCTTCATGTCTCTTCGGATCTCGGCCAAGAGACGGCTGCATTGAATTGAATTGTTTGGATTCGATCGGCAAACATCTACCGTGTCGTCCACGATCACCGTGTTCCTTCAGCGGTATGCATTCTACATGATTCAACCGCATTCAACCGCATTCAACCTGTTGGACCTGTTTGACCATTGGAGCACTCTGTTTTCCAGATCCGGGGTTGCACTCTTGGGATTCCGATAATATCCGCCGACCCCGGCCTTGGCCAAGGCAGGGGCGGCGCCTGGGACCACCGCAGGTGTGGAACTTCTCCTTCTGCGCTTTCCAAGGTCAAACCCATCTCGCAGCCAGCAAGCTGCCCCAAG
>Ga0126342_10005152_pt1 | contig 22668 bp, 21 predicted proteins | sample Cyp1metagenome_FD_92528 | JGI IMG/M metagenome (GOLD analysis project Ga0126342, IMG submission 92528) | Coral microbial communities from Lord Howe Island, Old Settlement Bay, Australia - Cyphastrea 1 metagenome | ecosystem: Host-associated > Invertebrates > Cnidaria > Coral ...
AAAACAGGTCCACAAAGGGTACCCCCTTTGCAAGCCCCAGAATAGCAATAACAAACCTGCACCAGGCATGGCAATAGTGGAAACTTGTTTCCGCAACTCCAATTTTGTTGTCCTCCTTCTCCTTCTCCTTCTCCTTCTTCTCCTCCTCCTCGTCCTCCTCCTTCGCCTCTATCCCAGCCATAAGGTTCCAAGACTTTATTATTGGAATGCTGACCCCCCCTGGATTTTCCTCCAAAATTATTTTATTTAGGGGGGGTTTACTATTATGCAGCTAACATTATGAGAAACGCGCAAACACAATCAAAGTGACATGTCTGGTTCAAAAATTGGAGTTCCCTTGTGGTCAATGATGTCCCCACAATGTTCCAATGGTTGTTGTGTATTCCAAGGATGAAGCAGAACCGTGGCGCAAATTGGGAACCCCCGCAACCAACAAGAAAAAGGTGAATAGGGGGGCACACATGGAAGGTAAAAAACATGTAAAAACGTATACCCTCCGGTAAACTAACATAGCTATTGAAAATTGCCATTTATAGTGAGTTTTCCCATTAAAAATGGTGATTTTCCATAGTTATGTTAAATAACCAGAGGGTAACAATTGAACACGACCATGCCAAGACAATTCTTCTCGAGTCTTTTCCACCATTCCATGGCTGAAGCTCCTCTCTTTTTGCAGGCCATCAGGTATTCTTCGGCAGGAAACAGCTTCCATCACCGTGGTGGATCGAGTTATCCATGCGCTGATGACTCGCTGCGAAAGCGCAATGCTCGCTGCTGCTTCAACATATCCATTCCAGATCCCATCCCAGGTTTTTTTCGCCCGGTTCGGCGCGCACTCGTTAATGCCGCTCGTTCCTGCAGCAAGTTCTAGGGTTGGATGTACATTCTCTCTGGAATCCAACTATCATGCAAGGTATCTCTGCTTCCCCAAACCCTTTGGAGTGTTTGGCAAAACTTTCCGCACGTCAGGAAGGCGGACATCAGGAAGGCATGCAGCATTGGCAAGCAGAAAGCGTGGAAACTTCTCAGTTGGCTTCAACTTAAGCCCTTTTCTTTCGGTCCATAAGTAATCGTTGAACACATTTGAACAATTAAGTGCCTTAATAGGGAAACCATTTCGTTTGGGCCCCCCTCTCTGGCCCCCAATGTTGAAGACACCAGGAGGGGAAAAGTCCGCCTTTTGTAGGTTGTCCCAAAACAAATCAACCAGTAATCTGGGACTCACATTGACGACATGTCGAGTCGGGTAGATCATGCCTCCCCATTCACAGGGTTTCCTGCTACTTGTAGCAAAGCCAAGAGCTTCATACGGCTTTGTCTGAACTAGGGTACCTCATTCGATCCACTAGTGTGTCATCATTTTCCCAATTGACATCGCAATCAATTGGGGGACCCTATTGAAAACCACACCCAAATATATCAAGTTGCTGATATCCCCACTACATCCTGATATTTGTTGGCAACAAATCCCCAGTTTGATTGGTCAAAACCCATGAAATCACCCGGATAGTATCCATTATGTATCCTTCTGTTGGTGGTATCACCTTAAGTCTCCCATGATTTCTCCATTACCATCTGGTTATGACTAACAGTTTGCCATGGAAGCCATGGCCCATAGAAATAGATGGTTGACCTATTAATAGCATGGTGATTTTCCATGGCAAACTCTTAAATAACCAGATGGTATGTTCGTTGTATCCCATGATTTCTATAGATTCTATGCCCATGTCCTGTCCCTGCCTCTGCCGCCACTTGCAATGCCTTGCAAGCCACCTGAGATGAGTTCGGTAATCTGGGGATTCTGATCCGCAACCATAGTAGGGGGCCATGAAATCACTCATGTCAGGGTATACACAATACCCTCCAGTGAATTGACATAGACTCTGGCATTTTTGGGGCTTGGAAGTCTTCTTTCCAGAAAAATATGCGTGGAATGTTCATTCACTTTCAGGGTCGATGTCAATTTACCAGAGGGTAACAAACTACAACTTGGGAATGGGTTCTTATTTCTGTATTTCTATGGCACTGCCATGACTACTATGATCACCCAATATTAGTACGATTGTCTATTCTTAATATTAGTTTACACGTAGTGCTAAAATTATTAGAAATTAAAATCATTGTCTAATTGGTGGTTTCAACCCCTCTGAAAAATATGAAAGTTAGTTGGGAGTATTATTCCCATATATTGTGGAAAACAATCCAAATGTTCCAAACCACCAACCAGAAAATCATTATCATGCTTGTCCTCATGTTTGTTGGTATTTTCGAAGGTAAGCTCCAATTACAAGTGAACTTATCTGACCTCACGGGGGCTATATCCCAAAGAACCAGGGGGTTTATAATCATAGTTATACCCCCATTTGCAACCTCAACTATGCCCTCTGGTCAACTAACATAGCTATGGAAAATCACCATCTTTGATAGGTAAATCAACAAACCAAATGGGCCCTTTTCAATAGCAAACTGTAACAAATGACCAGAGTTTTCCCGCACTACAGTGGGATACCAATAGCCATAGCTATAGGGGCTATATCCCCACTACATGGGGGTTCATAATCATCTGGTTGGTGGTTTCAACCCCTCTGAAAAATATGAAAGTCAGCTGGAATTACTATTCCCAATATATGGAAAAATAAAATTCATGTTCCAAACCACCAAGCAGTAACATAGACCCTGAAAATCACCTTTTTTCTTCGTGGAAACTCATCTTCCAAGCCCGTTTAACATGGCAGGGTCGTCATGTTAATTTACCAGAGGGTAATGTTTGACCCATCCCACCATCCCACTACATGGGGGTTAAGAATCATAGATATTACCCTCTGGTAAACATACAAAAAACTGATGGGAAAATCACCATTTTTAATAGGTAAACCATCTATAAATGGGCTATTTTCCATGGCTATGTTAGTTTACCAGAGGGTACATGTTCTTACTAGCCATTTGTAGCCTCAACTGTACCCCCAAGGGGTTGCAACGCGCAGACTCCGCCAAGTAACAGCGCCAGTGGACACCAACCAACCGCAGCAGGCACTTTGGGCAAGCCCCTGGCTGCGCCACGGAGGGAACCGGCGGGATTTAACTGCTGCAACTGGATGTGGATTTCCCGGAAAATATAGGATTTTCTATGGATTTACCCTCTGGTAAACTAACATAACTATGGAACATTGTCATTTTTCATGGGAAAATTCACTATAAATGGTGATTGTCCATAGTTATTTTAAATTACCAGAGGGTATAGGGATTTAACATGTCTATTGGATTTAAATGGATTACCAAAAACAATTAGATTTATATGGGTATGAGTCAAAACCCCTACGTTGATGCACCCCAAAATAGCTGGGTTTCAGGGATGTGCATACCCTCAAAATATGGTCCCAATATATTTTCTGTAGTGTCAGCCCTGAATTAAAAATATCCTGGGCTCTTTTCTTGGGGGAGTATCATTCTTGTCGCAAATGATCACTACATACTGATGTATCCAGGGTTGACTTTACACTGTTTGAGCTAATATGCCGTACTAGTATAGTTAATGCGGACTAGAAAGTTGGAGGAATCCACTTTTTGTAAGCTCCACGTATATAAGATATATAAGAGATACATGAGATGTACTGCACAATATATGGGTCACTCATGCAAGCAACCATGGTAGAATACCTTTGTGGGTCCCTGCAAATGTGAGGAACACCCATGCAATTTCATTTTGCTAGTCTGAACTACCCCATAAACAAGAAGTTTAAGCATCATGAGTGAAACAATTGGTTTTACCAGCAAGCACAGGGATTGAACCCCAAGATACCTGGCAAAAAATCCACTTCTTCGCTGGACATGCGTGATTTCCAAAAGCGGAATTCCATAGCTGGCAGCGACGATGCCTCCAAGGAGGAAAACAGCAAGGACCGGTTCTGCCGCAGCTGTTCCTGCCAGTGGCTGATGAAAATGTATCGAAAATCCCAGGCCTTATGGACCAGGGATGATGGGATAGGTTTACATATGATCTGGTGGTTAGGCCAGAAAATGGATCCAGAATTCACCCGCCCAAACAATCATTCTATCATTATCTATCATTCTCATATGAACAAACACATTCATCTTTATGTATGATTGCTTCTTTTCATTAGATAATAGCAATTATTCTGGGATGATGTATTTAATTTTCAGACATATACTAATACATGTACCATATTGATGGTTATGTAATGTTATATAATCACCATTCTATCCCCATAGTTGCTGGTTCAGAATGGTTTTCAATCCCCATGTTCATTGGTTAAATTCAAGAAACACCGGAATATCCAGCCAAACTCTCAAGCCCTGGAAAAATCACCATTGCTAAAGGACTACCCTCTGGTAAACTAACATAACTATGGAAAATCACAATTTTTAATGGGAACATCAACTATTTCTATGGCCATTTTCCACTTCGCAAACTGTTAGTCATTACCAGAGGGTAACAGCCTCCCACGTTTCCCAAAAAAAATCCCAGGATCTCTGTGGGAAACCAAGGCCTCGATCTTTTTGGTGACCACTTTGTCGGTGTCCATGTATTCGGACTCGGCATACGCCAGCTTCTCCTGATTTCTCGACCTCGGTCGGTATGGATGGCAATGGCTGAAGAGCCCGGTTCGCGTGTTGACGGGTTGTTTTTTAGCATTTTTTTGTACCATTTCAATAGTTGGATTATCATAGCTATGATTTCAATAGTAGATTATCATAGATTATCACTGTAGGGCTTCTTGACTTCATGCATAGGGGCTTTTTTTTCTCCAGAAACGCCATAGTAAAGGACCTCATATGTTGACCTGACTATTCCAGCATCATTCCAGGAATTGTAGGTGGTGAAAGAGGACGTTCAGCCAACAGGGGAATGGACGTTCCAAATATCAATAAGCAATAACTCAGCAACTAACTCACTCAACGTGTCGATAAATATTTCGGTCAGCAACTCACAGAGTGCAGAGTGCATCACCGATTTATTGGACACAACTCTGAATTCCTTTTTGGATCATCCAATTGATGTGACGACCAGCTCTGCCTCTCCACTTTTTTCAACGCTTTGATTGGCCAAGCAACCTTAAAAAAAAGCCCATTCTCCAATGTGATGGTGAAAAAAACTGCCGGGAAGTTCTCAATCCAACACTTTTGGATCTCAGTATATAATTGCTTTTAAGGCGGCTCGCCTCGCCTTTGCTTGTTGCCAATGCTTGGTCAAAATCTTCTTGTTTGAATCTGTTTTCGTAGCTGTCCAACAGTTTATCGACAATAGAAAACTGGCCCATTCATAGATCATGTACCTTTGAAGCATGTTGATTTTCCATAGCTACTGTCTACTGTACAAGTTAAATTACGAGAGGTTAGCTGGTGCTTAGCTTAGGTATAGGTACATCTCCCATCAGTATAACTACTGCGTGATAAATTTGGGAGGGAAATTGATTGTCAATAGGTGAACTTGATAGCCAATGTAAATCCATGTAACATGGCAAACCCAATACAAAACCTCCAATTGCGGATGGCTTGGGCTTACACGACACGTTTCTGATACAACCCCGGATGATTTTTTGGCTTTGGGTTTGACACATTCTATACCCACATGATGTATCATACATGTCAATATCCATCAATATCCACATTGGGTGGTTAAATCCAGTAACATATCGATTCCCCAATGGTAGTTCTGTCATTGGGTTCAACACATTATTTGATAGTCATAGTGATACCATGTTAAAACTGTATCATGAAATGAGCATATTCTAGAACAAAAATGTTCGATGATAATGTCATTGTGTAACCTTGGGTCTACCACTGTGTATAGTAACCACCCTATAAAATCAAAAATTAAAAAGGTGCAACTATTTTGGCAGGATGTTAGATTTCTCTCAGGCTTCGTCGTATCAGCTAAGTTGCAAATATCATCCCAACATACTACCCTCTGGTAAACTAACATAGCTATTGAAGCCATGGCCATAGAAATAGTGAGTTTTCCCTTTCGTAAACGTTTACCAGGCCGGGTATCCCAAATATCATCCCAACCATCATCCTAAAATAAAGCTTCTTAATCCCATGATTAATCCCATTAATCCCAGTTGGTATTTAAATTTGACCACCTTCTGCCAGTTGATATATCGGATCCATTTTAGTATCATCCCAACTATTAAATTGTTCCATACATCCCATCCATCTCACTATTGTTGTTTCAATAAATATCACCCCAAATCTAATCCTAAATCTTAATCACACGAATTCCATTCCTTATCTTCCACTGACCTGTCAGATACAGGTCTGTCAGATACAGGTCACCAACGCCATATCTCATATCTCATTCATATATATATCATATCTTCATTCAACACAACTATACACTCCCGTGAACCCCCAATCCTTGTTTCTCCAGTACAAGAAATTATCCCGTGAACCGCCAACACTCGAGTAGAACCCGTTCTCTCAGAGGTAACGAGGGAAGGTTGTTCGGGCCATTGTCACAGCCATTATCACAGGCGCCATTACCAGCTATGATTCCTTGTGATTCTACCCATGATCCAATAATCTTAATCCCATCATCACAGAGTTTTACCCACTGGTAAACTCACAGTTTGCGAACTGGAAAATCACCATTTCAAATGGCTAATTCAACGATTTCTATGGTGAAAAATCGCAAAGTGAAAGAAATGACCAGAGTTTTACCACCTTGCATTGGAATAGCAACAGCTCCTATAAATGGCCATGGCTTCAATAGCTATGTTAAATTACCCGAGTTTTACCATACATCGGGATACCAATGGCTCAGCCGTCCAAGTTGCAAGCGATGCAGCTGATCCTTGGAATTTCCCTTTCGCTGCTCCTCACGCTCCTGGAACTCACGCCTAACGTCAGGATCCGGGATTTCATTGATTTATGGAGAATGAACTTCTGGGAAATTCAAGGGGATTTCAGGGGAATTTCAAGGAATTCCAATGGGAAAGTTGGGGGATTTTTTTCATGGGAATTCATTGGCAAAGGGGGGATTCAGGGAATTTCATTGTTTTTTTTTTGCAGAACTTGAATGAGAACATGGAATCGTTGAATGGGGACTTAACAGCACAGCAAAATGGCTGCACCTGGGATCATTACGGTGACCTAGGACTGTGTACCGTCGCGTTTTTTAAGGATTACCCCGGACTGTGCCTTTTTTTGATGCACTGGGTAACAATCATAAAAACATTCATTTTCCGTCGAATCAGCATCAATTGGAAGTATACCCAACATGACCCAACTATGTTATGTTCAAAAATTCTATGATATTATATTACATCCCCGTTATATATCCATAACATGGAGTTATCTTCCATGATATCCCCATGAAAAATCTTCATAGACTCCATCAACTGCTTAGTGTCATCACATATCCCCATTAAATCCAATACTGGTTGGTGGTTGAGCCACCCCTGGTGAAATATGGTGATTTCCATGAACAACTAGTAGTGGTTAACTGGTTGGTGGTTGAGGTTTTTCGCCACCCCTCTGAAAAATCATGGAGTGTTCGGACCAGTTGGGATGATGACATTCCCAAGTGAATGGAAAGTCATAATCCATTCATGTTCCAGTCACCACCAACCAGCCATTAAATCCCATAAAACAACCATTTTGGTAGGTTAGTAACCCCACTTTTCTAATGTTCCAAACCACCAACCAGCATAGTTTTTTGTCTTCGTCCATTCACTCCGGATTCTGCCAGAAATTCTGCCAGGTCACCGTAGGGTTTCCACCTTCAGGGTGTAATGATTCCTTGGTTGATGTGGCAGAAAAATCTGCCGGAAACCACTGCCAAAAAAGGATATATTGATCAAGCCATTTTTCGGGCTTGGCCACCTTTGCTGACGTTCATCTCATCGGTTTTCAGGGTGATTGACTCATATCCATGTGAGGATACTGTGACAAAAAAACGGGGGAAGGTCAATTTTGCACCAACAATTTCATTTCGAAGCCTACCCAACTGATCCAATTTCAGGTAGCTGGGTCATCCCCTAACCCACGATGCCAGATAGTGAAGGTTATTCTTGGGGGCCAAGCTCGAAAGACGGCAGATCCCGCCAATGTGGGGGGACAACCTGCCATGCTGTGTCATTCCCTGCCGATTTCACCGAAAAAGTTCGGGCACCGCTTTCATTGACCCAGCTGCCCCCCTACTCTGGCATTCACCATCATCCTACAGTTACGTCGTTGTGATATCATCATAATTTACCCAAACACCTATTTTGGCTCCCAAACACCTGTTTTGATTGGTTCATCCCTCATTTTTTGTGGATTAATGATTAATCACAATCTTTCTCGTTGTTGGTTAGAATCCTTCAAACATCACCATTATACTAGAATGGCATTGGTTAAACATCTCCACCGTAGCTTTCAATGCGGGTTTTCATGGGGTTTCGACATGGGGGTACCCCAACAGCTGGATGGTTCCCCGAGGACTTAGGAAAGCCCCAGATCCACCATATGTTTTCACTTGGCCAATGATGCTCTCCTTACTGCACCGCTGCACCAAGAATCTTCTCCACCATGGCGCTCCTCTTCCGCTCAAAGAGCTCCATCACCTCACAGCTTTTAGCTTTTCTTTGAGCGGAGGCCAGTTTTTCTGATCCACTTAGCTGAGCTTAGCTGCTTGGTGTTTCGAAAGTGACCGCCAGGACCGCCATCCCAATGGGGATCAGCATCCCACTGCGCTGGTAGAAACCTAGCCATGTCAAGCATGGAAGCCTTGAATCGCCGTGGAAAAAACAGGTCCAAACTTTGCCAAAAAATGGGAACATTCCACAGAAAAAGACTGTTTGGGGCGGATTGTTTTTTCTTACTTTAACAACATGGCCAATCGGCTCATGCTTGATAACCTGCAAGAACAATACTTAATTTCCAATTGCTTAGGATATGTTAGCATATTCCTCAATTTATCATCCTGTGAGGCTTTTAATCAGTGTGGTGATTTGACTTCCTCTTGAATTCAAGGGCAAATTGTTTGTACGCAACCGATAGAAGTCTTGCGCCCTTCCCTGATCTTCACTGTGGATGAATGCCATGGCCGGTCCATCTGTCGTCCACATCAAGTCTTGAATTTCTACCAATCCAATATCTGCACTATGTTGCCTCCATTTTGTCTTATAAGTTAAATGCAACTGTTGATGCTTAAAATGGCAAGTTCTTCGCTATTACGCTTTTGCATCCTCAGCATTCTCATGGTGGGATCCCTGCTTTTCTTTTCTTGACTAAATCACAATTCCCAGTCTGGGATGCTTAAGTCGTAAGCATTCTGATTTAACATCCCCCAATATTCTCAAGGTTATAAGGTTAAAGTCAGCATTCCACTTCTTACAATTTGCACATATACTGGTGTCACCGCCATTTTAGTCGCTTAAATCACCAATTTTTCATCGTAAATGCCGCCTCCCCAATCATTCAGTTTTCAGGGAATGATCTGATCCAACGACCGATCGCATCGGGCCGGCCTTGTGAGTAGAAGTCCTCAGCTCCTGCCACAGTTCTACTGGGGAATCCTGATGACTTGTGGTTCACCGTTAGTCACGACTCCATAGATCCTGGGAAGATCATTTGGAAAGTGATGTTGATCGTCCCACTATTTTGAGCAAATTTTGGTGATGTTGAATGATTCTGAATGACCACTATGCCAGTATGTTCTAATATATAGACAAGAATTTAGGTCTCAAACCCAACATCTTGGACTTGTTTTTGGAGTCCGGTCGTTCCGAACGACAATGTTATTCAGGTGGCTGGAACGTATATATCATCCCAGCAGGAGATGTAGATCACTATTATTATCATAGAGATAGAGTCAATAAACAATACATATCTCGAAATAGCGTTCAGTTGGTTTATGTTTGTGGCTGAATTCTATTGTTTATGGTAGATATAACGAACTAGATAACTATACTGGTTGGTGGTTGAGCCACACCTCTGAAAAATATTACTCAGTTGGGGTTACTATTCCCAATATATATGGAAAAATAAACAAATGCTCCAAACCACCCCCAGATATCAATATAGCAATCCCGAAACAGATCAAAAAGAAAAGTAAAACTTGTAAAACCTAAACCCGTGATCAACTGCTACCTATCTCTTTCGGCGTTACGGTCATCATTGATAGCGCGCCTGGAGCCGTGCGAGATGTTTCTTCATCTCAACTGCTACGCGTGGCGCGGTGGCCTACGGACCGGACAAAGGGTGCTTGGAGTAAGTCTTCACAGAAGGGGATTGAACCGCATAACAAGAAGAACAACTTCCATCAGTTGCGAGATAGGGCCTCTGCAACTATGGTTACATAACCCAGTTATTAGATGTTATTACCCTCTGGTAAACATACAAAAAACTATGGAAAGATCCACCATTTTTCATGGGAAAATCCACTATAAATGGTCATTTTCAATAGCTATGTAACAAATTACCAGAGGGTAAGCACCAATTGAGTGTCAATGAAAAAGTAGAATTGGCTGCATTGTAATATCCAGATGGGTCAAATTTGAGTGATCAAGAGAAAGGTGGAATGATGAGAACCAAAGAAGGGATGAGATAGGAAAGGGTCAGTAAGTAACCCTGGAACTTGTAGCCTCAATTAAACATAAAAAGTACCACCAAAAATCTGGGGTTCGGGAGGGGTATGGTTGATTGGGTGGGGGGGAACCATTACTGTATTTTGCCGGGGGGGGAACCATGCAATTGACTTTCGTAAAGCCCCAAAATCGGGTGAACACCTCCATTATAAAATGATTCTCATCTCTTTCTGCTTTTCGTCATCATTCAGAAAATTTAAAAACATATGATTTATGAAGCTGACTCATTGACTGACTGAGGCTATCAATTGAACCAGAAGATCGACAAGGCAATGCAAGAATTGGTGGAAAGCATTGGCTCTGGCTCGACAAGTTGTGCGAAGAAGAAACTCGTGAATGTCATGAACAACTTGGTTGGCTGGACAATTATGTTCACAGGAACCTCAACCAGTCTCAGATATTCACAGCTCCAAAAAACCGCTTCCTCCATTCACTGGATAGAAAAAACACAGAGGTAATCTTATCATTAACAATCATTAAACACTCAATTATGGTATCTTTTGGAGATATATACATTGATCAATGGTGATTTTTCTGGTGATTTAATGATGGTTAATAATTGGCCAATTGGCTTTTCGGACACGAAACCACGCCGGTGCACGCCTTGACCCCACTGGCGAGCGCCCAGACTTGGGCTTGCACAGAGGCCTGACCGCTGGTCACGTGATTTCATGCGAAAAATAGATAAAAATATGGTGATTTCCATTCAACTAGTAGCTGGTTGGTGGTTGAGCCACCCCTCTGAAAAATATGAGTTCGTCAGTTGGGATGATGATTCCCAATATATGGAAGAATAAAACATGTTCCAACCAGGTAGTGTTTAATATTCATAAATCATGACATATTCAGTATAACCTCCACAAAGATCGAAAAGTAAATCCAAAAATAGTGTTAATTTACTCTATTTATCAAGGGGGTGCTATACTATATCCGTGATCAAGGGGGGTGTCAATGTACATGCCTGTTTTTCGCGCGCGAATTCGAAACCCAAGTGACTGTCACGCTGTTGGCTTGACCACCTTGTCAATGAACAGACAGCGGATGGAACTTTCCGTCGTTGACAATGAGTACCCTCTGGTTATGTCAAAATAACTATGGAAAATCACCATTTATAGTGAGTTTTCCCATTAAAAATAGTGATTTTCCATAGTTTTTTGTATGTGTACCAGAGGGTATCAGCCGGATCCTAAGCATCCCAACTGATAAGCTGCGCGGAGCCCTGTTGCCCAGCACTTCCAGAGATCACTCCATGCAGGATCACGTGCTTGGTTGACTGATTGTGAGAAGGAACCACAGCCATTCCGGAGAAACCGTCGACGAACTTGCCATTGGTCGCCCTGTAGTCAATGAACCTCCAGCCATCATCAGTGGTACCCTCTGGTAATTTGTTACATAGCTATTGAAAATGGTGATTTATAGTGAGTTTTCCCATTAAAAATAGTGATTTTCCATAGTTTTTTGTATGTTTACCAAAGGGTATAGTACTTGGTGGTACAGCAACGGGCTCACCTGCCACCCTGCGAAAAAAGGCTGCGTATTTCGTGGTTACCAATGGGTGATTTCATCAATTTTCATCCCCATGGTGTCGAATATCCAGAAACATATCCCGCAGATGGGCACATACCCTCTGGTTATGACTAACAGTTCGCCATGGAAGCCATGGCCCTAATCGAAATAGATGCTTTCCCGTTCTTAAACATGGTGATTTCCCATAGTTATGTTAAATATATAACAAGAGGGTAAAATAAATAGACAACAGTACTGAACCGGAGGAAGTAGTAATCCACTGGCTATCAGGGGGATGGGATGGCCATGGCGATGGAAAAAACCGCAGTGGTGAAGCCGTTAGCCGTTGGACTTTCAGGGCACCAAACATCAACCGGCAGGAGTGGCGTTAAACTGCGAGATTACAGTCAATGGGAATTCCAGGATCCAATACATGGAGGTACGTTAGTACCATATGTTTGGCCATATTTTGGGGGGATATTCCCTGAAATTTAGGCCTTATATAGGCCTTATATATGGTAGCTACCTCCAATTGAGGTTCCTGAGATGGCCATTGATACAGTAACCCACAAATACAACTGGTTGGTGGTATACCTACCCCTGTGAAAAACATGAGTCAGTTGGGATGATGAAATTCCCAACTGGAAAAAAACAAAAATGTTCCAAACCACCAACCAGATTTCAATCGCGATTTCTACTGGATGCCCAATATCTGCCATGGTCAAAAGATGCTAAATGGGGTAGGGTCATCCCAGCATCATGAAGTAAGTGGGGCTCTAGCCCATAAAAAACTGCTTGGTAGAGCAAGAGATTCCCAGAATGGACTATGATAATCCCGTGATAATCCCCGATGTACAAAGGGTAGTGTAGCCTCTGAATCATCCCCATATTTGAGACCCTCGCTAGTCAACCAGGTTTAACTGTTTAACCAGCAACCTGGTTGCCATCCAAGTTGAACAATTACCCGGCCTGGTAAACGTTTACATAGCACTGGAAAATCCCCATGTTTACCCTCTGGTAATTTAACATAGCTATGGAAAATCACCATTTTTAATGGGAAAATCCACTATAAATGGCCATTTTCAATAGCTATGTTAAATTACCGGAGGGTAATAGGTTATTCAACTCTAAACATGCAATTTTCTATAGCAAACTCTTAGTTTACTGGAGGGTATATCCCCATTATACCAATGATACCCCCCATCATGCCCCATCAGATCCTCAAAACATGCTTGCTTGGAAGTACCTCAAAAAAGCCCTCCGATAATCAAACATGGCTTGCTGGACAATCATTCATTTAGTTCGATGTTTTTGCCACTGAAACATCCATTTCATTCGGGGATTTCCTAGCTAGTCACGTTTTATGACAACGGAGGGTAATCATCCCAATAATCACGATCATCCTAATTAATCATAGTATATATGTATATCACTATACATAATTGGAATGAGAATACCGATATACCCCAATATTCCAATAATATATCATATTGGGACCATTATATCCACAACTATGTGGGGGTACCCTAAATCATCCATTTTCCATCAGCGAGCTTGGGGATCCCCCATGACCGTGGAACCCCCCGAGTGACCCATCATGTTTGATGGTTAAAATCACCATCTTTGTTTAAATCATCATCTTTCATGGATCAAATCACCATGTTTGCTGTTTAAATCATTTTAAATCACCATATCTGGTTGGTGGTTGAGCCACCATACCTACCCTACCCCTCTGAAAAATCATGGAGTGTTCGGACCAGTTGGGATGATGACATTCCCAAGTGAATGGAAAGTCATAATCCATTCATGTTCCAGTCAACACCAACCAGCCATTAAATCCCATAAAACAACCATTTTGGTAGGTTAGTAACCCCACTTTCCATAGTTATTTTGACATAACCAGAGGGTCATTGGGGGTATAAACCAACCAGAATGGGATTTAGTAGATTTAGTTATTATATTGAATGGTGCTTTAATGGGATTTACTACCCCATGTTATTGTTCCAGTCACCACCAACAACAGTTGGGGGTAATGTCAACCCTGGATTAATAAACCCCAAGCGGCTGTTTAATTGGGAGGGTACCATTTAAGTATTAGATTATGACTATTGGAGGAGTACCCCCCTAATTGTCATAAACCATGGTTTAGTCTCATCCGGGGTTGACATTATAAACATACAAAAAACTATGGAAAATCACCACTTTCAATGGGAAAATCCACTATTTCTATGGCCATTTTCCATAGATTACCGGAGGGTAAACCATCCAGGCTCCCGTTCGTCCTCAAATTCAAAGGTTGGCTCCATGGCTCGCAGCACCGCCAGCAGGTGGTCCACCAGCTCCAAGTGGGTGCCTCGTCCGCTGTCGCGATAAAATGGTGATTTACAGTGGACCCTCAGTTAGAAGATCGGAAAATCCAACTTATACAGTGAGATCTGTGGTGATTTAACCAAGTTTTAAGCAACTTTATAAACTTGAGATCTGAAAAAAAAGGATTTGAACAACAGAAATAGCAAATAGTGATTTAACGAGCATGGTGATTGAAGCAACACCATTTTGTCATTCGAGCAACAAGAACGGTGTTTTCGGTGATGTCATCAAAAAACATGTGATTTGACCAACAAAAAATAAGGTTGAATTCAACAACACCCATGGTTTCAATTCAAAAAACAGAGGTTTCTTTCCAACGAACATAGATGTTTATTTCTAAGCAGCGAACTCTTGGATCCTACCAACTACAGATAAGACATGGGCTTCACCAAGAGGGTTGGTGGTTGACCTACCCCTCTGAAAAATATGAAAGTCAAATGGGATGATGACATTCCCAATATATGGGAAAATGATCCAAATGTTCCAAACCACCAACCAGATTAGCATACTTGCGGATTTCGATAAGACACTTCAAATTTAACCAACTACAACATATGTAACATGGGTTTGTGATGGTTTGAACAACACATGGTGGTGCAACAAGTATACATTTGGGAAAAGCTTGGAATTTAGGACTCGTGGAAGAATGTTTGGTTATTTCTGTATGGTGATCAACTGGGGGTTCAAGTCATGTTTTTCTGAAACGGGGCATCACTTTTTGATGCCTACGGATGACGCTTGCGACCATCCAACCTGCAGCCAGATTCAGCGGAGCCAAGGACTTTGGTCTTTGGAATTGTTGCCCATCCAACCTATGGGTGTGTTGTTTTTGGAAAGGAAACCATTGGTCAGTATAGCCCTAAGTTTTCCACCAAAGACTTACCGTTGGTTGTATCCCCGATTTTGCTGATAAATTATATAATCTCCAAACTTCTCATATGGTGTTTCCTAAAACAAGCGTATCCAAACTGTCCCAAACCATGGGTTTTCCGATTCAACATGACCCACAAGTTGGAGAGTTTCTTGCGCCAATGACTCGTCGGAAGTCCTCGAAATAGTATTCTCCAATCCAAGCGGCTCACAGATCTTACAAAGTCCTTTGCAAACTTTGTCAGACCCTGGCGTCGCGTTGTGAGGTGGTGACCACATTCATGGGGATGAAAAAACCATAAAAAACCCAAAGGTGACTGCTCCAAATAGTAGATGATTAAAAGACCCGGCAGTGGCTGTGGCTTTTGTTGCTTAGCCTTCAATAAACCCAACAACCGAAACACTACCTATCATGGCTAGACATGATTTTCGTGTCGAGATTCCATGTCTTGGATTGGTCGCACCGTTCGGGACCTCATCCCACCCAACCTGCGCATCATCCCCCCATTCAACCCGCGCATCTTGGGTTGCCTATGGACCATCGGTCTCCTGGTGAACGACCTTGTCCATGATTGACTGTATCACTTCGAAGGCTCCAGGTTCATTCACAAGATACTCTCTAACGGCGGGCTGAGACCCAAGTCCATGTGGGCACTCGTGCGCGGGATCATATATTCCCCTCGCATCAACAACTTGATCATGGCGCAATCCTAATGGTTTACCCTTCTTTCCGAAACCAAAGGATATAAGGCGCACGTGAGGGAACATGAAAAAAACTATCAATTGTCAATGGTTGGTTATAAATCCCTAATAGTTGCTGGGCATATACTGGATGTTCTTATATATCCCGGACATGTAATTTTGCTAATTACTGTCAGATACCCTCTGGTAAACTAACATAGCTATTGAACATGACCATTTATATCCATTTATAGTGGAATATAGTGGATTTACCCATGAATAATGGTGATTTTCTATAGCTACGTTAGTTTACCAGAGGGTATATATATATATCCCCTTTATATATCCCCAGTGTATCAACCATAACCAACCGACTGACTGTCATTAGAAATCATCCCATTACCAAGGCTATATCCAATGACCCTCTGGTTATGACTAACAGTTTGCCATGGTAGCCATGGCCCATTTATAGATGGTTTACCTATTAAAAATGGTGATTTTCCATGGCAAAATGTTAAATAACCAGGTTTACATATTAAAAATGGGTGGATCTTTCCATGGCAAACTGTGAATGTCATAACCAGAGGGTAACATGGTTGGTTACATATCCTAATCTTACACCAATTACCAGGGCTAATGTGGGCAAACCAAGGCCATGCCTACCTACCATTTATCGTGATGGTTGTTAAATAGTTGAAATCCCAGCCATTTATCGTGATTCTGGGGATGAATTATTGTCAATGGTTGCTTATACATATATGTATATATATATATATGAACCATAGACAAACAGAAAAAGAGCCACTCGTAAACTAACAGTTTGCTATTGAACATGGCCATTGAGTTCGTTGATTTACCCATTACCAATGGTGATGTTCCATAGCTATAGTTGATTACCCATTGAAAATGGTCATTTTCCATTTACAGTGCTACCCGAAAAGGTAAACTGACTATTAAACAAATGCCATTTAGTTGTGTTACTAAATTAGTTTACTAAGAATTGCCATTTAGTTCTGTTACTAAGTTAGTTTACCCAAAAACTATTGAACATGGCCATAGAAATAGTTGATTACCCATAAAAAAATCTGATGTTCCATAGCTTTTTGTATGTTTTCCATCGAAAAATATCGCCCTTGCGCCATGCGCCTCCGAGATCATGACGTCGTTCAAGAGCAACTGTTGCCGCTCCACATCCTGACGGTAAGAAGGAACGAACAGCGTTAAGGTTGCGTTACCTGACGGCAACCTGTTCATGGTGCTAAACGTAGGGAATGGGATGGAAGGGGATGATTTGTTATATGTTAGTATTTTTTTACATATGTTATTATAATTGTGATATGCTATGATAATTCATATAATTTACTATAGATCATTCCCTATATTCCCTATTTACTAAGCACCAGTAAGGTTTTTCACGTTACGTGGATCTGGAGGTTTCCCAAAATGGGTTTTCCCATGGATTTCATAAGCAACTTTTGGATGATTTGGGAGTATCCCCATTCAAATTTGTGGGAAGTTATTTCCAGCAATGGATGATAATAATTTATAGGAATTTTGGAAAACCTCCATTTATTGCCAGCAATGGATTTATTACCAAAACCAGCAATGTGTTCATTTTTGATGATTTGGATAATAAGCAATTTTGGATAATAAGCATTCTAGAAAACCTCCATTTATTACCAGCAGCAATGGAGCAAAATTACCAAGAACAGGACGCCACTGCAATTACCATCCATTTTTTTGGGGTTTCCAGCAGATTGTCACAGAAACCAATCCAATAATGGAATAGTAAACTACAAATCTTAGAAAAAGGGTAATTTGTTTTTATATCTCTTTAGGGGGTGCTATACACCATGTAGTAACCAGCATGCCGCTGAATAAACGCCTATAATATGGCGTAATTGTGTGAGATATATACATATACATGTACCGATTTACCTTTGTAACTATCAAAATACATGTGAACTTATTGACTGGAACTGCACCTTTCTTTTGCCAAATGTGCCCGACAAGAATCGTCTTCAGTCTGGTTGCATCATCTCCTTTTTTTCTTTTTGAGGGAAAATGAACGATTCAATCTTAGATGGCAAAACAGTAGCCCATCAATCTACCCAATCAGGGTTGACCTTGCGTAGAGATATTTTTTGGGGCCATTAATAGCGGTGGAAGCTAACGACATCCACCAAACAGTCACAACTGGTGGTTTGTTATCGAAAAACGCAGTAGAAATGTAGAAGTGAAGGTTACATAAGGTTACTGTACACCCCGAATCAAAAAATGTCCTGTAGATGTTCTGAGTTCTCGGTCTGGGATCCAGAATTCTCCGACCCGTTTTTGGCTACAAACAGCGATCATACCATCATACATGACACTACTTCGATACTTCGGCTGCCACCCAGAACTGTATCCTCTCAAAGTATTCGTCCAACCCTTACATCTAGCTAACAATCCTTGCCTCAGTGACTCAGCGCCCAGTCTTGCTGGTTCAATCTGAAGTTTTGGATGGTTGGATCCAAGCATGTTTAATCTATAGATGGTTTTTGCCGGGTAAATCCCCCATTTCTTGGGTAAGACACCCCGCACCTCTGAACTCAGGGGAATCCGCTCTTCGCCACGCACCTTCGAAGGAGTTTGCCATGGAGAAGATGGGCTGTCTCAGGTTCCCGAACCAAAGCAGTTCTTACTGTCCAAAGCGCGAATCAACACCATCAGCCTTTGCCATTGGATGATTGCCAAAATTGGATAAACTATAGTTTGGCCAATCCAAGTCCCAATTATCAATTGCTGTTGGTTAACATCAAATCTTCAATCATCATTGAACCTACATCAAATCATCATCAAATCAGCATCTTGAACCATAATAACCCCCCAGTTCTTTTCATGTTTTGTTACCACCTGGGATAATCAGACTGCATCAGACTGCCTGCTTCTCGGAACGAGAGGAGAGGCGTGACCGCAGCGCGCTGGCTGCAGCATGCATGGTGATGCTGGTGATGCTGGTGATGCGGCCAAGAGCTGGTGATTCTATCAATGGATTGGTCCAACTTGGTCCATGTTCAACCCCAAAGCTACCATCTGGTTATTTCTTACATAGCCATGGAAAATCACCAATTTTAATAGGTAGACCATCGAACTAAATGGGCCATTTCCCATGGCTATGTTAAATAACCAGATGGTAAGATGTTAAAGTGCGTATTCATTCGAAGTATTCCTCAAGGATATACGATTTTCCCAAGCATGGGGCGAGTTAAGGGAAAGTCAAATCTCAACAGTGGCCCCCAAAGGATAGATTTCTTTTGGTTTATAAGTAGACTGACTGGGATTTATGGTGGGTTAATATCTATGGTCTATGTATGGTTATAAATTATACACCAACTAATAGCTGGGGGTCCCTTCCTGTTGCCAGGGGGATTTTGCAGAAAAAAATGTGCTTCCCATTTGTGGCAAACATTCACCACGGACCAACCAAACCAAGGTTTACAATTTACTCAGGTACTCCTGATGCAAACCTATGGATTTCCAAATCAAGCGATCATGGATTCTAAATTTGCAAGGGGATCATCTTTTCCGTTCAACATTTTAACGATCGACTGGGCTAGAATTCATGAGTTTGGTACACATGATGTACCCAATCCATCATTTCTGCTGCTGTTGCTTTGCTGAAGCCTAGATTCAGCAGAGCCACATGTGTTCTGGGTCTGCATCTGGCAGCTTGCGCACGCCTTTTATCAACCCAACGGTTTCTACATTGCCCCCTGATATGGTCCAGTTTTGGTTATCAAGTCTTCATTGTCCTCGACATACAATCACCACACCCTGCTAATTGAATTCCAACAAAAATGACCTCAGGTTGTGTTGGGGAAAGTTTTGCAGAGGCAATCAGAATCACCAAATGATGTGTTGTTTTTGGGGTTCGGGGGCGGTACCCCAAATTACCAAACACATTACCCTCCGGTAAACATTCAAAAAACTATTGAAAATTGCCATCTATAGTTGATTTACCCATTGATAGCATGGTGATTTTCCCATCAGTTTTTTGTATCTTTACCAGAGGGTAGCAATTTTTCTATGGCTTCGGGGGCCTCGAATCTGAACCCCCGTGACATGGAGAGTATTCCCACTTCGACGAATGGAGGAGTTCACAAGTAGATTCATGGTATATGAACATGTGTATGTATGTGTATATATATATATATCTCTATTTCTATATCAATATATATATATACATAGGTATGGGTTATTCATTCTCTGGAAATTTAGCATAGCTATTGACAATGGCCCATTTATAGTTGACTTACCTATTCAACTGGTGATTTCCCAGTTCGCAAAGTCTCGGTTTACCAGGTAAACCAACTGGTCTATGTGAAATTACCGGAGAATAACCTACATATATATATATCACTAACCTGAATTAAGGCCATTAGGGGATGATTTCCCTTATAAACCATGATTCCAGTGAGGTCGCAGTGAGGTCGTTATAATTTACCCAGATATGTATATATATATACACATGTTCATATACCATGAATCTAATTGGAACTCTCTCAATTAGTCTGGGAATATATGGTTTTTGTCTGAAAATGTCGTGTACCCCAATCAACCCAATGGTTTTGCTGATCATGAAATCCCGTTTTTAAATGGCTATTAAACTATGGGAAGATTAACCCAACATGTTCAGACAAAGCCATATTGGTTTTTCTATGGCTTTTCCTTGGGTGTTGCTCACCATCCCATCGACGGCAACGTCTTTTTTTTTGAACCAATGCAGCGCAGCAGGTGAGGCCAACCCACCTGACGCGACGGCGACGGTGAAACCGACGCTGGGCGGAATTTGATGCTTTTTTGTCATGGCCCTAAAATAGGGGAAAATGAGGATTTCACCAAGCAAACATGGTGAATTCATGGTGATTTTTGAGATTTTTGTGGGGATTTATGGGATTTAATGGGATTTAATGGGATTTAATGGATTTTAATGGATTTTAGTCAACATGGGGAATATGGGAATGGGGATATGAATCATGGATAGTAAAGGTAATCAACCCACGAAGAAGATGGTTGCGGAAAAACCAACGTTGGGCAACGGATAGCTACCTCTTTACTTGCCCAGTGTATCCGCTTGTATCTGGGTTGTGGGAGCGAAAAACATGAGGATATTAACGGGGGTCTAGCATCATTGACAAGTGATGACAAAGCACACTGAAGGCCTTGTTTGATGGATAGCTTTCTTAATTTTTATCCAAATCCCACCTTGTTGGGGTCAAATTTATAGTCGCAGTCATCGTGCTGGAAGAATCCTGAGGCCTTTTGGTGATTGTCTTGGTTTCATCTTTACTCAATCGTGGTGCTAACATCTACACTGCGGCGAACACGAGCACGTCGACTTTCAGCAACACAGGGCACTTTGGTAGCGGTTCACCCCATCGTAAGTGGGTTACCCTACTCATAACCATTCACCCGACTTGACCTGCCTATAACTGGGGTTATAACACACTTACTAGCTGGGATGAAGCAATTTAAGTTCCTAAACGATCAGACGATCAGACTAGCCACAGGAGTCTTGCAAACATTTTCCATAGCAAGAACAAAAAACTCTGTTTCTGATATTTTCCCTGCAACCACCATGGATATCCATGGACGACATGGTCAATCACCATATTTTTCCCCTTCAAGATGCACCTGTGAAAGATGGTCGAACTTCAAAGGAGTTCCCTTTGGCAGGGATACAGAAAGACCTTGGATGGGGAGGCGACTGGTGTGGTTGATGTCACATGAAAAAAGGGGTCAAAATCATTCAAAATCAATGATCTTTCCACATTTGTCTAAGAATAGGGCATCATTTTTGCTATAAAACTGCGATGAACGATGGGGGCCCATTCCGGGACGAAGCCAGGGGGAGCATCAAAATAAAAAAGATAAACGCATCAGGGAGGACATGCTTTGACAGCGTTCCAAAAGCTTTCAGTGGCATGTTGGGCAAAGCGTGTGGCAACACGGTATGCCCCGTTCGACGCCAATAGTGGCCGTGCCGGACCATAAAACACGGCTGTTGATATCTGCAACAGAAAGAAATTTGAAATGCCGGTCTACCTTTTTACGTCATCTTACTTCTTATCACCAGCACGGGGTCTGTTACCCTATGCATTCTGATGTCGTCTGTCAAGATTTTGCAACAATATCATGCGCCCATATTTCTGGGCAAATTATAATATTTCACTAACCTGAATTGTTGGGCCATTTGGGGATGATTTCCCGAATATAAACCATGATTTCCAGTGAGGGAGAACAGTGAGGTCGTATTCAACCACGAACTTCTGGGAGCCCCGGCTGTGGTTGGCCAAAGGTGTATCTGTCAACGTGGACCTTGGGGTCTCAACCATCTGATGACTGCTGGATGGCCACTATAAAAACATACTTGGGTATCCAACTCTGCCAGTAAATGCATCATCGACTTTTATCATTTTAGCCAAGTAGATCCTATTTTAGCCACATATATTCCCAATTTGATAGGCAAAAAACGATTAGCCACATATCCGCCGACCCCGGCCGACCGCAAGGGGGAGCGCGTCAGGGAAGAGAGGTTGTGGACAACAAGAAATACAACAACGGGTCGGGGACCAGCAGCAGCAGCAAAAGCCTCTGCAGCAGCAGG
>Ga0126342_10005153_pt1:2500-22667 | contig 22667 bp, 21 predicted proteins | sample Cyp1metagenome_FD_92528 | JGI IMG/M metagenome (GOLD analysis project Ga0126342, IMG submission 92528) | Coral microbial communities from Lord Howe Island, Old Settlement Bay, Australia - Cyphastrea 1 metagenome | ecosystem: Host-associated > Invertebrates > Cnidaria > Coral ...
TTTGGAATGCCGAAATGTTCTAGATGAACTAAAAGAAGAAACTGAATAAACGTGAATAAACAAGATTCATCAAAACCGGTGGATTCGGCAATCTAAACCCCTTGATCCACTATGGGATTAGCCGCAGCTGTCGCTCAGGCGCTGTTTGAAGGCTCGTGCATGTCCTGATCACCGGAGCGAAGAGGACAGTCATCAGCAGCCATGGGAAGTCTGTGGGGATGGGTCAGTTTGCCCAAATTTGGATGATTTGGGTGATATGGATTGTATTCAGCAAAACTGATCTTCCAATTTCATGGGGTAATGCGGGTAATGTCATAAAATGGGGATATTAAATCTGTTTGGAATGCAGTAGAAATGCAGATGTTAATCACAAATCTGGATCGTTTGGCTCTGGTACTCTGTTTTTTGTTCCCAAAAAAGCTGATGACCCCAGACACTGAGCTTCGGGATCGGCAGTGCCAGGATGGGCGCACAGCGCTGCTTTCTGCTTCTCTACAGGGGCATTTGGAGGCACTGCCTTTCCTGTGAACATTTAGGCAGCAAGTTGTGATCCGCCATGTTATTCTCCATGCAAGCAAAATGATCCGCTTTGTGGACAACTGAAGTACGGTATACGTTCCACGACCTACTGCTTCCGTTCTCAAACTGCAATGGGACATGACATCATGCAAGTTGGACTCAACGGAAGCAGGTCGCCAAACTGCTTTGCACTGCAGGACTGTACTAGTCTTGCACCGCGCACATCCGCGCACCGAAAGAAAGTCTATATCAGCAGTATCGGAACCTACCATGTGCCAAAGTCCTGACATATTGATATTACGCTAACAGTTCACACACATCCAATCATCCAATGTACAATTTTGATAGATTTTCAGTGCGTAATGGAGCTGTTCTTTTTTCACCCAGCCTGAAATCAGATCTGATGTCAATGATAGGAGCTGCTGTAGATCCTGAAGGTGATGGTGCTTCTCCTATGGGTCCCGGCGAAAGTCTGCGGTACCAAATATTGGGGGTTCCATTGCTGGGGATACCCCAATAGCTGGATGGTTTATAATGGAAAATCCAATGAAAATGGATGATTTAGGGGTATTCGCATTTTAGGAAATACTCATATGTCGAATTTCTATGGCCTTGGTACTGATCATACCACTACTTTGCTGCTAAACAGCTCTAGAGATGCTTCACTTCTTCACAAGTGACATGCACCACTTGACAGGTAGTGAACCACGTACAGACGATATCCAGCATCTGAATATAAAGAAACAATAAGAAACAACTGTAGTCGAATAGTTACAGTATCTTCATGAGATGCTCCTCTGAGCTGATTCTGTGGACATTATTGAGCTCCCTTGAGCTTCTCAAGGCTTGCCGCTGCAATGCAAGGAAGATTAGAGGTACACCGACTGTTTGGTAGGCCATAGATGGCCATAGTTTTGGTGTTTCTCTCTCTCTCTCTCTCTCTCCGTGTCTCTGTCTCTCTGTTGCGTGATTGAAGTAGATGCTTGTGTTCGTGCCTGATATGCAGATGCATGGGCATGGCTGGATGGAGAGATATAGGATGTCAATGGATGTCAATGATGTCATAATGTCACCACAAAGACAATTCAAGATACCTCCATTGGGTATGACTGAACCATTTGCCACAAGAATTGATGGTTTTTGTGCACATTTTGTAGTATAATATGAGGGTGCGGCTGGCGGTCACTGTGAGAATCATTTCCCTATACACATCCATGCTTGTATAATACACATCTTGCTTTTGAATAAACGCCCAAACAAAAACTTCAACAGCCGCGTCAAACAACGTTGAAACATTTTCAAGTAGTGGCCCGGTTTGGCACATTGATGAAGCTAGCTGTGCCCTGGCCATGATACGATACCATTTTTTTGAAATCATCCCAAGTCGCAGCGGCAGATGGTGAAGTTCCTGGCCGAAGCGAGAGCTGCAGCCCCAATTCTGTGCTTTGAACTGCAGCTTGATCCCAAAGGCATTGCTGAACTACGTATAATATCGTATGATTGTGTTGAACCATGTTGAACCAAAGAAGTGGAAAGAACATGAACTGCCTTTTTTTGCTTCAGGCTGCTATTGATCGGCCGACGGCCAACGACACCACACCACTGCATGTGGCATCACTGACCATCCGGCATGCCTTTTGCTTTCATTGCATACATATTGTTGCACGCTACATACCACTGAATTAGCACAGTTCTTTTCGGGTTTTAAACAGCAGTGGTGTTTTCTATGCCAAGCAGCTTCGCTGGACATGAATTCCAAACCCATGCCAGGCAAGGACACTTGGATGTCCAACACTAAGCTTTGAGAGATGTATGAGATGTTGCAGTGCTGGCTGTGGATCTCGGATTGCGAGCCACTGTTTGATGATTTTGATGTCATGAGAGCACATCTTATTTCAACATGTTTCAACATGTTTCAAGTGAATGCCACTCCTATTACTCCTATTTCATCCTATTTCCTTATTCACAGATGAGCGGCTCAGAGCCACGCGCTTAGGTGGTGACTTACTTGTGTGAGTCTGGCGCCATGTGTGACAGGAGATGGGTCTACTGGGTAACTGGGTAACTGGGTAGCTTGTTTTCTCTTGCTGAATCCGGCAGTCTGGACATGTCTGGACTTACTCAACACGCTTTGGAGTTGGTTGTTACGTTCGTTTAAACATGTATGCAGTGTATGCATGCTTTGCTTCGAGATCGATTCAGTCTCAAGCAATGGATCAAAGAGGACTCTCTCTATGGTATCACGATCCCATGAAAGATATGAAAGTGCAATCAATTTCAATGGATCTACGAAGATCTAAGATGATCTAAGCACTCCACACATTCGGTGGCATTTTGTGACCTCCATCCAGCAGTGACAACAAGCAACACGTGGGCACCTGATAGCCATCGAAACCGCCATCGTCATGGGCGCTTGCAGCGATATTTGGGACCTGTGGCGCAACTATTGGCCAGTCCTGGCTGGTAATGCTTTGGAATGGTATGAGTTTGCTGTCTATGGTGCCTGGGACATAGTTATCATAGTTGGCCGATGTTGGCCGATGCGATCTCTGAGGTATTCTTGATAAAGAAAAACAGAACATATTACAAGACAGTGACAGTGCTGATCTGAGACAGTTTTTGCATCCTGTAACTATTTTAATCTATTTTACCAAAGATTCCGCAAAAATGGTCCAACACTGCCATAAATTGCACCCGTGGAGATGAGCCGCCTAGCCACATGCAGCATATTGGTCTGAGGTTATTTGGAGATTTATATGGAGAGAAACTTCTTTCGAGGTTCCGCTTTGGCGACGTGGCTGGGATTTACAGCCACATTTGCAGCCCGTCCGTTGGGCGGGATGTTTCTGGGGGTTCTGAGCGACTCCTTTGGGCGAAAGCTGGCTGTGGTGATCACCGGTACTGGCATGTTGGTTGCAACCGTTGGGCAAGGATTGCTTCCAACACCAAGAGATTGGGGAGAAGACAGTGTAACAGGACAGGGTGGAAACATGTCGAAACACATTATTTTGTTTTATGTATTCTTATGATTTCTTATGTACTGTATTGGAGTGTCTATAGTCTATAGTGTCTGCGGTGTCTGCAGTATCTGCAGTCACTGTCAGCAGTCTGTACTGCCCTGAGGTCAACTTGGTTTGTATCTCCTTTTCACCTTGCGGTTGCTACAAGGCCTGTTCACAAAATCACTCAAGAAAATGGAGTTGTTTTACCGTCAAGCGGGTTTTCTTCATGACATCAAGAGCGACGCATCAGAGCCACAAAAAGGATCTGCACAACATGCCATGCATTTAATTTATGATCTTTATGTCTGCAAGGACTTTGTACATGAACTTTTTGAGACTTACAACATGAAACCTTGTTGTTTGTTGTGCAAGGCCTTTGTGCTGGTGGCGAGATCAGTGCAGTTTCAACCTACATCGCAGAGGTGGCAGCGCCCAGATCTATGGGAAGATGTGTGGCTTTGATCGCCATCTCCGGCAACATGGGTTTTCTCTTGGCTCGGGTGGCGATTTGGTCATCTCAGTGGGTCTTCAATGAAGATGAGATGTTGCATTGGGGATGGCGATGGCCTTTCCTGTTGGCCTTCTTCCCTGGTGTGATCAGCGCCTCCGGGAGAGCATTTTGCCTCAAGGAATCCGAGGTCTTTGAGGCAGAACAGCACCTGTTGGAGGAGAGCGACAGTGACGACAGTGATGAGGAGTTCGTGGTGAAACAGACATCACAGACGCGCAGCAAAGAGAGGAAATCCACCAGGAAACATTTGAAAAACTTTGTTGGGAGCAATGTCTTGGAAGTTGTGATAGGGATTGGAGGTGTGATCTCTGCAGCAGTCTTCAACTATGGTGGATGTGTCTGGGGTAACTCCTTCCTGAAAAAGCATGGGGCATCTCGAGACTACTTGATGCTGGCGGGGATTTGCTCCAGACTTCTTCAGATGCTGCTGGCATTCCCCATGGGTTGGCTCACAGACACCTATGGTTGTGCTTTCATGAACTTCGCTGGAGCTATGGTTCAAACCTTTGCAGGCTTCCCCATGTTCATGGCTCTGAGGGCTGATCCCACGAGCCTCCCCAACTTGTTTGTCACCTATACCTTTTGCTTTGCTTTGATTGCTTCCTTCAATGCGACCATTTGTATGTATTGTGCGGAGTTGTTTCCCACATCTGTGCGAAACCTGGGGGTTGGCGTCAGCTTCAATGTGGGTGTTGGTTTTTTTGGTGGTTTTGCACCACTGATGGCTGAAGCTTCTCTGGCCTGGTCGCCCTATGGTCCTGGAATTCTATTCTCCCTAGCGGGTGCAACCACCTGCATCACCATGTTGCTCAGCGTTGTTTGGCAGCGGGCTGGCAAAGTTCGATTGGCGCATATCCGACCCAGGCCCTACTTCGGAACTTGGGCAGATGGAGAGGAGGAGAAGTGAGTTCAGGCAAGCTCCCAACAGGTGCACCTTTGTAATCCATTGTAATCTCATATACATCCATATCATATACCATATATATGTAACTATATATAATATCATCTGGCTGAACATTAGCGTGCTTTCGCAGTTTCGTGCGCTTTCATTCTTTATATATATTTTGCATGAAAACAGGCACATGACACTGCCTGCTGGATTGCAAGGGAATAATTATGCTCTGCAGAGCTGTGTGTACTCTTCAGAATATTGCTTGGTAGGCGGATGTTTCGGAATTTTGCGTGCAAAGGACATGCTGATAATATCCTTAAGAGCCTCTTAAAGAGAAAGACGGACAGAATCCGATCTGAAGTGGAGAATCGTTTTGCCTTGTCAATCTGTACCGGCCAAAGAAAACGGCAACTGCACCGCGGATGTGTGACTGCCTTGAAAAGTAGCACCTGTGACAACAGGTGAATTGGTGCGCCTCGGGTCGTTTCATTTGTGCTGTTGGTCTAATGTTTTGCTGTTTTGTACACACTTCTGAGATTAGGCAAACGAGTGAATGAAGCGTGGCCTTATCTGACATGACGCACAAGAGCCGCTGGATCTATAGTCTTTAAAGGGTAGCTTCCCTTGTCATGGTCATGGTATAACTTAACATCGTATCACTTTTCTGTAAAGACATGCGGCAAATGCCAGTGAACAAGAGGCCCTCGGAGCACGCACATGTTGGTTCTCATTGTTGCCTTGATCGTGGCTCTAGTTCACCTTGCAAGCAGCGTCTGACCATGATCATGCTGCCAAAGCAACGGAGCCGCGGAAGTCTTCATGCTGAATTACAACCTCGCATCAGATCAGCAAGCAGCCAAAAGTTAGCACCCAACCCTTCACATAACAAAATTCCTCTGCTGGGTGAATTTGTTTGGGGGTTATTAACCTAACTGGCTTCTTGGATGGGATATAACTAACCATAAGCTTGATGAATAAATTTTACTGGCACATCGGCACATCTCTTAAATCACAACTCGCAGCTGCTCGCCCCACCCGGGTCACCATGGGATCTGCTTCAGATGTTCTCGAACTTCTGCGCAGCTATTGGGCAGTCCTTCTGGGAAATACCTTGGAGTGGTATGAATTTGCTGTCTATGGTTGCTTGGATGCTGAAGTCCATTGAATGGCCAAAGGACTTAATAAACGTGATCGAAATTGGTTGCTTTTGCATCGCATTGAACTCAATCCAATCGTGAGAGTGCCGAAAGTCGAAAAATACATGTCGTTTGACCAAACACCCAAACACAATTGAAAGCTGACAGCCCAAAGCCGCTGAAGCGAAAGTACGCTTATTGATTGAATTCTTGTTTGACATCTTTCTGTGGATGCTGGAGTGTTGAGGCTGCTCCTTTAAAACCTTGCGCTTTAAAACCTTGTGCTGGATTGCTGACCCCCCGAGACCTTCAAGTAATGCTGTTGAACTTGCCAAAGATACCAAAGTTTTATCTCTTGACACAGCATTGTCCGGTGCGATGCACATTGATGCGCCTGAGGTTACATGGAGGTCTACATGGAGAGAAACTTTTTCCGTGGATCTGCTTTAGCTACATGGTTGGGATTTACTGCCACCTTTGCAGCACGTCCTTTAGGCGGAATGTTCATTGGAATGCTGAGTGACACGTTTGGTCGAAAGCTGGCAGTGGTGATCACCGTCATTGGGATGTTGACAGCTACAGTTGGGCAAGGATTGCTTCCAACACCCAGGCGTTGGGGAGATGACAGCGCACTCGGCAGTACAGGCCTTTGCCTTTTATTTTGCTTGCGATTGGTGCAAGGACTTTGTACGGGAGGTGAAATTGCTTCGGTGTCAACATATATTACAGAAGTGGCCGGTCAGAAATCCATGGGACGCTGTATCTCATGTGTGTCAATCTCTGTGAATGTGGGCTTCGTGGCAGCCAGGGCAGTGATTTGGGCAGTTCAATCCGCCGTGGGTCCTGAGGCCATGATGGATTGGGGATGGCGTTGGCCTTTTCTTTTGTCGGCCATTCCTGGATTGATCAGCGTATGGGGTCGGCTGTTTTGCCTCAAGGAATCGGAGCTCTTCGAAGAACAACATGATTCAGATGAATCGGACAAGGAAGAAGCCATGCTGGAGGTCAGAGATGCTGCAAGGAAATCCACCAGGAGACACTTGAAGGAGTTTGCCTGCACTCACTATTTGGAAGTGTTGATTGGAATTGGAGGTGTCGTATCCTTTGCAGTTTTTCAGTATGGTGGCATGGTTTGGGCCAATTCCTTTCTGAGGAAGCATGGTGCTCCTGTGAATGTCTTGATGTTGGCAGGGATTTGTTCCAGACTTCTTCAGATCTTCCTTGCCTTTCCAGTGGGTTGGTTGGCTGACAAATATGGGATGGCCTTGATCACCTTCGCAGGTGCTTTGGTGCAAACCTGTGCGGGTTTGCCACTGTTCATGGCTTTGCAGGCTGATCCCCATAGTGTCACCAACCTCTTTGTGACCTATGCGGTTGGTTACGCTTTGATTGCCTCTTGCTTCACCACCATATTCATGTATTGTGCCGAACTTTTTCCAACAGCTGTTCGAAACCTAGGGGTTGGTGTCAGCTTCAATGTGGGATTCGGATTTTGCGGAGGGTTTGCACCCCTGGTCGCGGAAGCAGCCCTGGAGTGGTCACCCTATGGTCCAGGGCTTTTGCTGTCGTCTGCTGGGCAGTGACCTGTGTTGCCATGCTTGCGAGCGTGGGGCTGCAGAGAGCTGGCAAAGTTCGATTGGCGCATATCCGACCCAGGCCCTACTTTGGAACTTGGGCAGATGGAGAAGACTTTCAGAATGGAAGCGATATCAAATAGTCAGTCCAACCAGGACACATTTGCTCCGCAGCAACTTTGTGTACAGCAGCACATTATTCCTTATTTGTTCTGACTCTGACTATATATTTCTAAACCAAAGGAGACACATTGGCTTTCCTGATGTCATGAAGGATTCCGTTTTGCTTAGCAGAGCTGTTCAGTCCATCTGTTTTGCTCGTGCACGTATCGTTTGAAGTGGAGAAAAATGAAAACAGGTCCAGTTCCTCATGCTGGCAGTCATCAGACAGATATAAGAGAGCATCAGACTCACAGATTTATTTTTTCTCCAACTTTATGGTGATATCAATGTGTTGCAAGATGCGACTGAAATTTTCAGCACTGACTGTGTGAAATGCTGATACCTCGCATCCAAGACAACAGCACGAGGACAACACCGGGTGGTGCTACGCCACTCTATGTGCCAGGGTCTCTGCTGAACACAGCGAGACCAAGAAGTCAATGAGAGAAACTCTATTCGACCTGCCTGGGTCTTGCTTGCTGAATTTAATTTGATTTTGAATTCAGTTCTACACTCTCTTCCATAAAACAGCATAATCATAGAAAATAGTCACACTTGTTTTCTGAACATCCTGAACGCCATCCAAGCACATTCACATTCCAGATGCAGAATCTCTCCCCGTTGCTTGAACTGGCCGGCACCCATTCCTCTTCAATTTGAAGTTGTGAGATAGTCGGGAGTCTAGGCAGAAGAACCCCCCGATCACCCTGGACCCGGGGTACGGAGCTACCTCGAGTTACCTTTTTCTAGCCCAGGGAGACGTAGTCAGAAATGCATAGAAATGCTCGTTTGCATGTTGGACTAGCCATGTTGTGTTGGATTCGCCTGAGGTCATGCTACAATGGACACCTTCCAATCGTTCAATATTTGGTGTCGCAGCAAGCAGATGCTTGCAAAAGGACGGACTTTGAACATGTTGAACTTTCATTCTGCGAGATTTTGATGAATTTTGATGGTTCTTGTGACGCAGTGGCTTCGTTAAATGAACCAATTCAGCTTGGTCTTGTGCTTCGTGGCGTTGCCGATCCAATTTGGGGTGACGAGGACCCATAAGGGCATGTCAGGCCCCTTGCAATCCTTTGCAAGGACTCCTGCGGGCGCCACGCTGCTCCATGCAGCTGCACAAGAGGGTCAACTTGAGGCAGCTCTCGCATCATTTTCTGCTTGTAATGCCCCCATCCCATTTTCTTGCCCAGTTCAGGCCCGATCAAGACAGATCAAGACCAGTCTCCGGATGTCTCCGGTAGAATCGGTAGAATCGGTAGAATCAGTGAACAGATGGCAGCACGTTGCAGTGCTGTGCGAGTGACCTCGCGGGTCCTTGAAGGTGGTTGCTTTCTTATGCAACATGTCCCAGGTGGACAAGGACTGTTTTGCGTTTTTTCGTCCCGTGGCACTACTTTCCTGATGTAATTGCAACATGTTGGGCAACATGTTGCAACCACTCCACGGCTTTGAGATCAGGCAGTTGGGATTCTAGAGTTGCAACTGAAAAGAACTTTGAATGATTGAATTTCAAATGGAAAGTCGATGGACACAAACAATTGCAACACTACTGTGGAGTCTGGGTGAATGCTCTCTTGTGCGGCCAGAGGATGCACAGATGCATGATGGTGCCACACCTTTGCTGGCCGCAGCATTACAGGGTCACGTAGAGGTTGTGTGGGGAAGCTAAGACGTTTGGGAACAGGGTGCTTTGTGTGGTGCTCCAGAGGCTCAAGTAATTACCACTTCAATGGGGAACGATTGAGGAACCTAGTTGCTGAGAAGCAATGATCAAATGGAAAATGAACTTGATCCTCAGATGATCCTCAGATGATCCTCAGATGATCGTCAGATCTCATGAGATTTCACTGTGATTCTTTTCTGAGTGATCGTTTTTTGTGTTTGGAGCTCACTACCAGCTTTTAGTACAGTACTGCGATGCACTTTTGGCAGATATCATTTAGTTGCCAACCTGGTGGGGACAACTCACAACTCCGGGAAAATTTCAATTCGGGGCGCGGGGGATAGTTAGTTTATGTCATTTTATTTGGTTTCCCAATGGCTGCACATCCTCAGCCCTCATTTCTATGGGAATTGAACCGCATCCATGTTGGTCTAAATCTGGCTGTCCAAGGCAACACTTGACTCAAGTGAAAGCCGACATCCACAAGACTACCAAGGCGGCTGGCCATTTGGCATCATAGAAATGGTCAAGCTGTAGATTGACTACATTCACATTATTTGGCATAGGCTTGAAAATTATATACTAGCTATCACACTTGTAACATCCGAAGTTTGGCCCCCCACCACATCGAATGGACACATAGTGGACATATATTTATATATATGTATATATATATATATATATGTGTATATATATAATATATATATATATATATATATGTGGTTTGGTCCAGGACGGAGCATCTGCCCTCCACGCTTGCGCGCGTGCCGTGGCATCAAATCTGGTCGCATGGGGGGACTGATTGATCTAGCTCTGATCGCTGCTTCAACATGCTATGCTTCAACCCACACGTAGATATGTACGATCGAGATATGACTGTACATGACTGTACGTAATATACTGTAATTGAATGGGACTAAGTATATGAATCGGGATATGGAAAGGCAGTTGAATGATCACACAACGAAATTATAACAATAGCTTTGGGATCGAACCTAGAAATTTCAATCCTAGGGCCCATATTGAAACAGATGGGGATTCCATGGCAAATTCCAGATTGGCTCTCCATATTTCTCCAGTGGGTGCAAGTTATGGACGGCAAATGATGTGCATCGTATTGCTTACCTTTTGAGATGTGTATGATTCATATGATTGCTGAATTAGCGATTGGTAATGATTGGTAAAGCACATTCATGGAGTTGACGTGACTGCAGAGCTATAGTGACTTTTACCTGAAAACCAATGAACATGGTTTCAGCACTGGTTGATTTATGTTGATTTGACCCCTGCACTCGATTCTCACCCGGTCGGGATGTTCATTGCCACCTCCAACCGGACAGCACTCTGCTTCAAGGCTCCGGTCATGTGGATGTCGCGCGTTTTCTTTGCGAGGCTGGGGCCGACAAGGAGCCCAGCGATCATCCTGTAGCTGTTACTTGGTCGTCCTTGATGATTTGATTTTTACGCACAAAGTTACAGCGGAAGAAAGCAAAATGCCTGTGATTCTGTGATGCTATAGATATCTTTGGATACGATGGGTTCTATATCGTGAAAACTCTATAGGTCTTTTCCGATACCGTGAGGACCGGGCAATGATGGAGGGTGCCACGCCTTTGTTGGCTGCAGCCTTGCAGGGCCACACCAAGGTGGCCGATTGGATCGGTTGGTGCTGACAGCAGCCTGCAAATGTGACCAACTTGTAACTTCCTATTTTATTAAATTAAATCATGAGCAAAACTACGGACATGTAAACATTCCTCATCCTTCCTCTAGAAGTCAGCCCCTTAATCATTTTCTTGATGGAACAAAGAAACTTCAGAAGCAGTTGCATCCTGATGATTTCAGTGCCGCTGGCAATACTTGAGCGGCCTTGAACGGTGTATTTGCGTTGTCCTTTTGGCGTTACATGCTGAGAAACATTGGGTGTCGGTGTTGACCACCAATCATAGGTGCTCGCATCTTGCCATGCTACAGCCGCCCGCCCTTTCTGGCCTATCCAGCAGCTGTCTTGTTGGTCCGTCAACGATGCAATTTAGGCTTGAAGAATCAAACTCAGTTCTCTACCTAGTCCTCTTTGACAGTGAGATTGGAAGGGAACTTTGCCACTCTAGACAAGACTGCATAAAACCCCAACGTAAAGTAGCTTTGCCTCAAACTCGACCTTGTACTGGGAAGAACGCTTGTTAACGCCTTCGCTTTCCCCTCGTGATGCGGCATGGAATCCGTCACCTCCGTCACCGTGTGCGCGGCGTTCTGTGTGCCCGGCACCTGACGGTTGGGGCGCCTGCGCAAGTGGCCGAGGAGATCAAACGCTTTGGAGCGATGCAGCCGCATCCACAGAGTATCAGCCAGGTGCTCAGCTGCACGGATTCTGTACAGCTCCTGGAGTTCTTGAAGGAGGATGGGAGATGACCGGAGATGATTGGAGATGATTGGAGTATATGGAGAGTCGTGGAGTGGAGTATATCTCTGAACATCGGTTGAATATCCGTTCATATCCGTGCTACTAGTAGATCTAGTAGTCATTGCTTTTCTGGATGAGAGTTAGTCGATGTATGTCGATGTTATTTGAAGTCCACAATTATTGGTTCCTTATTTTTATCATTTTTTCACTTCGCTGGTCTAATAGGTGACATTCCACACGTATTCGGACAGCCGGCTGTTGGAGGAGTATCCGATTCGCTGTGCCGAACGGATTGAACTCATCGAGTCATTGCCGAGCTGGTCCAAGATCGAGGAGTTGAGGGAGGTGCACTCCAGACATTGGATGCTGGACATTGCTGGACCAGTTGGAAAGTTGAAAAAAAGGGAGCTATTGATATTGATTGTTGCTGAGAAACACATTCAAGCCATGTCATCCGATGTCTTTAAGTATTTCCACTGCTTTTCCATGCTTTTCCTGGTGAGATGTATTGAGCCTGTACCCATTGACTTGCAGACCAGCTTATTCCAAATGTTGCGTCAAAACGAGGATGGAGCATACAGCGCATAGGCCATGCAGGTAATCTGCTACCGTTCTTATTGACCTAAAGATATCTAGAGGCAATCCCTGAGAACAATGCAATCCACTTGCGAGAGTATTTAAACATGCCTGAGGTCAGTAGATATGTTCACGCATTGCAGTTTTCTTGTGTTTGTTCGGATACATGTTTCTTCGTCTTCCTACTAGCATCCCACTGATGAAGTGAAACATCATGATATCACCATGATATGGTCATGATATGGTCATGATATGGTTATGATATGATCATGGTGATTCTTGCAGATCTTTGCAGTATATTCATGACTCATTGCTCACCAGCCTGTGATGGCTGAGGAAGAGCTTCAGTGCAATCCGCAATGTCTCTGATGCCATGGAGCCTCGGCAAGTTCCAACTGCAGAAATGTTTCAAGGTAACATTTACAGTAGACAGTTCTATCTTAGTGGGGAGAAACATATGTTATTTGATGTTATTTGTATTGTGAAGATGTTCCCTTAAAGCAATCCATTGAGTTACTGTCCCGCTTGCATTTAATGGAATTAAATGCTGTCACTGGATGTATTGTGCTCTTGTATCACGTGTTCCCTCCAGATGAGCTGAGAAACGTGCATCACAGGACAGCTTCACGACTGTTGCCAAAGATATTCTCAGCAACAACAAGGATGTGGTGGGGCTCATGGCAGAAGGAATCCAAAACCTGTCGCAGCTACATCCCGAGCTCTGTGACACTACCTTTGCGGACAACTTTTTGGATCAGTTCCTGTTGAATCGGATCGGATCGAATGTCTTGCTGAACCAATACCTTGCAAGCATTGACAAGAGCCTCTGCAATGACCGTTAGGCAAAAACTCTGCACAAAAGTTGTGGTTGCAAAATTCGTTTATGCTGTTTAACAATGCAACGAGTCAACGAGTTTTGAGATGTTTTGAGTTTTCTGTTTCTAAAATCTTAATCTTATGATGTCTGTGTGTGCTGCTGTTGCCTTGATCTTTGCACCATCAAGGAGCAGGAGAAATCCTGGCACCGTCGATCCAGAATGTGACGTCACTGAGCTTTGCAAGGAGACAGCAGAAGAAGTGCGGCGGATCTGTCGCTACTACCAGATGCCAGTCCCCAACATTGGAGTAGAGACCCATGATGTGACCACAGACGAACACGCTGATTTGAAGTTTGCATTCATCCCTGGGATCATCAGCTACATTGTCCAGGAAATTCTGAAGAACAGTGTCAGGGCGACATTGGAGCTTTATTCATCAGACCTTGATCGACATCCCATTCATATTATCATTTGCCGCGAGGCTTCTGTTGATCATTGAATTTTTGCTTTTCTTTTGTGTCCTTGTTTTGAGGCAGCAGGACCACACCAGAAATCCCAGAGCACGGGGCATTTCCTTGGGAAGTTTGTGCACTGTAAGTCTGTGAGCGATCAAATCCAATTTCAGCAATCAGGGGGGCGGGCCGGCGGGCAGATTTGTTCAAGAGCATCCCTTTATGTGCATAGCAGCAAGGGATGTAGTGGGACTTGCAATTAAGGTGGAGATCAAAAGAGAGTTTTAATCCACATCAGTGATAGAGCTGGCGGGATACCCTTTGATGCCACACAGCGGATTTGGTCGTACCTCTACACCACTGCAAAGGAAACTTGGCAGAGTTTGGTGAATTGGAATACCACGACTAGAAGAGTTCTATCTGGGGGATTCTGGGGGTCAAGACAAGTGGGAGGACACATGAGGACACTGCACCTTCCATCACCTTCCATCACCTTCCACTTGTTGTTGTTTCTTCATGGTGATGCCGAGAAGCGGCTTCCTTCCATGAAGCCCTGTTTGACAAGCCTCAAAGACGTCAACCCGTTTCAAACCGTTTGATCGGCGCGTTTGCAGCTGTCAAACAGTTTGTTGGTTCTTTTTGGAGTATTTCTATCTCTTCTGAAGCAATACGCCACAAGACACATCATGTATGGTTGATCTTGGCTGCAAGCATTCAACCCTGGAATGGCAACATAGACTCCTTCCATCGGTTTTTATGACTATTTGACACCAATCGGAGTGTGTCTGACAGCTTCGAATGACGTCAGAGCATGATGCTGTGCCACATCCAAGATTCAAAAGCGATTGTTTTACCAAGGTTTTGAACGTTCGAATCAACATTCAGATCCGCTCCAGATAGACCGAATATATCCGAATATTATGCAGCCGTTTTTATTAGATTTGCCTGAGCCTAGAATACCCTAGACGTGTTGCCTGGCCCCAGTGCCACTTGAAACTTGAACCCCACACTGACTTCCATTGAAAAAGAAATGAACTCTTACTGCATGGGTAATCAATGGTAACCATATATCAACTTGAAGTGAACTCAGGAAGGACAAAGCTTTCTTGCAGGATATGGTATCGGCCTTCCTGTTTCTCGTGTCTCGGCCAAGATTCAGATGATTACAGTATGAATCTGGATACCATTGGATACCCTTCTCTCACCAAGAGTTCAAAAATAACATGAGATGAACTGGCTGTTTTCAGATTGGTCAGTTTTAGAGCCAGGTTTTGTTTGGGTTTGTATGATCATTATGATCCTTACCATTGGAGGGTGGGGTATCCCATGTGCATGATCGGGAGAGCTCCATGCGGGTCAGTCTGTGCTGCCATTTGGTCAAAATAGCTCGCGAGGTCTTTACGCAAACTATCTGGGTGGCTCATTGAATTTGGTATCCTTGCCCGGCTTTGGCACACATGCCTATGTCTTCTTTCCCCGGCTTAACAATGAGCAAGTGGAGATGGTACCGGACAAAGACCATCCGGTTGAACGCCACAACGTCAACGTCATGTGAGATCCGACTTTTCCAATATTATGTAGAATCTAAGATCAGCAAGAATACATTAATATTGTATGATGCCTATATATATACATATACACGTATATATAATTACAGTGTATATATATACATATGATATATGCTTATATGATATAGTATATGGCAAATTGTTGGAACATGATTTTGGTATTCAGCCAGAGCACACGAAATCTTGCAAATGACCGAACTTCATGACATTGACACGAGTCATGTCAGTCATGTGATGCCACAGCAGGAGATTCTGCCCTAGTGACACCACTACAGTAATTACCGGTTGGAGATTACTATGTGCACTACCTCAATCCTGTTTTGCAAGGTGTCTCTGAAAGATAGTGTGACTGAGAATCCCATGCCATACCTTCTTAAACAACACTGAACAACTAAATGACATGGTCTTGCCTCATGACGCTTGCCATGTTGTGGCTGTTGCAAATTTGCCATTCTGCTAGCTTGATCTTGGTGGACATATTTCTTGGAGTAGATGGCGTCTACCAGGCATGATTCCAATTTGCTTGGGCAACATACATAGAAGCAAAACGGTCCTATACTTAATTCCCTTTTTTCATTTTTTTTATGTTGTTGTGTTTAAGAAACATTGAGTTATTTTTTTGCACATTGGTTCAGATGTTGGAATTACAACACTTCCAGGCTCAAACTTGTCACACATTGGCCTCAATTGAAAATTCCGTGATGGTCATGACCATGAAAAACTAATCATCCAAGGATAAGCCGCCGATGCTCAAACATCTTATCCCTCCAGCCTAGGGACACTAGGGATAGTCATAACTCATACCAGCTTGTCAGCTGATGAATTTGTCTCTGTAGCACCTTGTTTTAGCCTTGGCCAGCATCACGCCGCCCAAAGGGTGACGAGGAGTTCAGTTGAAATGGCATTTCTCGGGACTCCGAACTCACTGACATTTGCCCTCAGTGTCTTCGGAAAAGAATTAAGTTTCAATCTGTAGAATACTAGGGCTAGGTAACTTTTAAGTGGGAGTGATGTGAGGTTTTTGAATGCACAACCGAGCACTGTGCAAGATTTTCTCCATAAACTTTATGATTTAAGTATTGTTCAAATGTTTAAAATGCATTTTAAAAGGAACAATGTGCTTTGCCATCTGAGTCGATTTCATAGACTTCCTTGGTTGTCTGCCTTGGTTGCCGAAGCCAAGAACAGAATTCATGCAATTTTACAGGCACAAAATGGGTAATGTCGTTTGGTTGGGATGATTCTGTTCGGCAGAACATGCTGCAGGTGGTGAAATACCTGTGCGAAGCAGGAGCTGACAAGGAGAGGTTGTTGATCAGGTGTTATCCATGTCAATGTATAGTATAATTATTCATGTGCGGAGGAATTTTGAGGAAACCATCTGGCTACTAACATGTTTGTCTCATGACAGCCGCGGTATCTTATATGCAGATTCCCATTCCAAAAAGTAATGCTAACGCTTTTAAACTGTGACGTGTCATGTTCGACCTGCAATTACGATAGCCTCAAAAAGACGCAGATGTGCATCCTGCATCATTTAGACCAGAATCGAGGTCAAAGTAATTGTACATCATATATATATATATGTATTCATACTAACTATATAATCATACGATATATGTATATATTATATATAATTAATATGATATAATATGTATATGTATCGATTTTATCTTGAAGTCATGAAGAGCTCCCACCAGGATCGAACCATTTGTGATGGTGTCACTGCCTTTCACGCAGCAGCCGAGTGCCTTGGTCAGCATGGTGGTGGCCATTCCTTGTGAATCCGTGCGCGAATCAAACTAGGGCTAAGAAAACTTCTCCACTAAAAGTATTGTCTCTTGGATCCCCTTAACCCACTTGTTAATTTGCTGATTCGTGCATCCTGAAATTATGCTGAAGTCAGGGAAGGAAGGTACTGCTAGTTTTGGTGGGCAAAGCAGGGTTTCCACGCACCATCAGGCCCACGAGACGTTTGAACACGCCCAGCTACTGCAATGCTTACAGATCTTACAGTGTGTTTGTGCAGTTTTCACAAAGATAACAAAGGCAAGCAACAGAAGACAACCCCAGACTTTGCACAGAGCAAACTCAATACTAGTGCCCCACAAAGCTACAAGCTGGCTGCACTTGACTGCAAGGCGGGGACATGCTGAAGTGATCCAGTGCCTTTGTGAGGCCAGGGGGCCAGGGGGCCAGGGGGCTGAGGAATTTTCAGCCAGACGGATAGTTCAGCAAACTACACAAAATGCTCTTGGGATACTGATGTATAATTATTGTCAAACTCAGGGGGTACATTCTAGGTGATCAAGATCATGAGTTGGTGTGTGTTTGTTTGATGATGTTTGATGATAGGTGGTGTAGGGTGGATTGAATGTTTCGAGGGTTTTGGTAGTTCTTGGTTCTTTAGAAGTTGTGTATTACAAACAAATACTGAGGCCCATCAAAGGAAAGAGAGGGACTCGGGTCACCTGGACAAACTTTCAGAATCCGGAGCATGCCGTGAGCTGGTGCAACGATATGGCGTGAAACATATAAAGACCAATGAACAATGAAACATCCAGATCTTGAAAAGGAGAATGAACTTTTGCTTACAGTGTTACTGTTCACCGGTAACTCTTTGGTTTCCCAGTTCAAATTGCCAGGTTGGTGCCAACAAGAATCAGGCCATGCGCAATGGCCTGACGCCCCTCATGGCGGCCTGTTTGCAAGGCCATGAAGAGGCCGGAGCCCAAAGTTCTCTGGAGAAAAGCAGGTTTTGAGCTTTTTTTTCATATTTGGCAGTTTTTGGTGTACCACCCATTTTTAGACACACCCACAATATACATATATATACACATGTATATATACGTATATATATATATATATATACATTGTTGCTCTTACAGTGTCGATTGAAATTCATGTCCAATGAAGTAGGTGGACCAGGGTTGGGCATGTTGCAGGTCGTCAAGGTTCTTTGCCAGAACGGAGTCGTTATGGAGACCTCCATGAGAGAGGACCCACATGGTGGGACAACTGTGGCAGCGGGACCTGGATTGCGTGAGTTCATGAGTTGCACCACTGTCTATACACAGACACAATATTACACAATGCAATACTTGAAAGATCTTGAAAGCTACTGTTGCCATATTGGGTAATTAATGCAAATACACACACAGACTATTGATTTCTTCGGATTGCATGAAGCTTTGGTGAGTTTTTCACAGTTGTAGCAACTGAGTGATGCCGACGCCATTGATATGAGTTGGTGAGCCACATCAGGATTTGGTCTTGGCATCCGTACTGCTCAAGGAGAAGCAGCGGCTTGGACTGACACAGGAACAGTGGCTGCCTTCTCAAGTGAAATTGCGGCGTCTTGACACCAAAGAATGATGCAACTACGACTACATCTAACTCCTTTCTTAATCCACATATCTCTATATATCTATATATCTATATATCTATATATATATGTATCTATCTATCTATCTATCTATCTATCTATCTATCTATCTATCTATCTATCTATCTATATTATGTGTATAGTAGTATTGAAATACATTGCAGATGACCGAAGAACCAGAAAGGAATCATCACACTTCAGCCATGCCCAGGCCATGTTCGCAGATCTTTCTCTGCGATCCGTTGCCTTCCAAGGCGCGATCCGTAGCCTGACTGATTCTGACTGGTTGGGGTGTGCCACTGTACAGAATGACAAGATCTACTGGAATGTGTTTATATGTGTAGAAATATCATTTTAATTTTATGTCATCAAGCTTTCTAGTTAGTTTGAATAGGTAAAATAGACTAAAATAGCCAGACCATTGGTATAGCTCAAACACGCGAAAAGGCAGAGTTTCATACAACTTGGATTGCTAAGTCCATCTATTTTTTTGCGCACGCACCCAGAAGATCCCAGAAGAGTCTTCTGCCGGAGGTAATTGTGAATCAGATTTTGCATCAGAATCAGTCTTATTTTTTCAGGCTACCAGTCACTCTGCGTTTCCAGGATAGCAACACACTTTAGTGGTACAACGGTCTGTTATTTGGGCCGCAGCACTGAACAAAACGGCAGCAATGAGGACAAGAAGGTGCATGCGTCTGAAAGCTCTGCACCCAACGGCAAGCCGGATTGCTCAGAGTGATATGAATAGTTTGTGGGTTGTAGTGGCAGTTCAAGTCATGGTCAAGATGACGCAGTATTTCGCGACATTAGTCCATAGTGCGGCTGATTGGTGCCAATAGTAAGTGAAGGATATGATTGACAGCAGCATGATCTTTCTGTACATTCACAGGCAGACATGTTATCGCTTTGATGGCACATTTTTATTCGATCCTGAATGCAGCATTGCTTGGACTGCATTAGTGTCACGATCCGCATATGATCAAAGAAGTGTTTCTTGAGTGAACTGTCAAAGTATTTGCGATCTGATGTGAGGCAAGGGGCAACATCACTTCATGTGGTGTTGATCTCAGTGTCAATTTCGACCTGCCATTTTGGATTCCAAAAACAACACACATCATTTCATGGAACATCCATGATTATGACATATACTGTATTAACAATATTGTTATATATCAGCTAATCTACAGTGTATATATATATATATATATCATCAATTTTCATCATATTATTGTAGAGCTTCGCACACCGGCGATGCCTGTAGGGGTCGGGGGAAAAATGTATAAAAGATTGATCCTAAGAATATTTCTAAACTCATATTATAGCAGTATAACAACTCAAAAAAATATTCAAAAAAAAACCATAACAACCAACCGCAATTACCTCATTCATTCCTAAAAATCATCACTACCTACCATCAATCACCTCATTCATTCCACAAAATCATCACTACATACCATATCATCATCTCATTCATTCCTCATAAATCATAACTACTA
>Ga0126342_10005154_pt1 | contig 22666 bp, 33 predicted proteins | sample Cyp1metagenome_FD_92528 | JGI IMG/M metagenome (GOLD analysis project Ga0126342, IMG submission 92528) | Coral microbial communities from Lord Howe Island, Old Settlement Bay, Australia - Cyphastrea 1 metagenome | ecosystem: Host-associated > Invertebrates > Cnidaria > Coral ...
CCCCCACCCCACCCCACCCCAACATAGCGATATTCAAAAATGTGCGTTTTACTCGTACGGTTTTCGGGGCGTAAGCATAAACAACTCACCAATCACCAAACTGGCCTCTGATGAGTTAGGAAACCGTGATGTTGTTCTTGCGGTTCCATGATCGAGGAGACCGCATCCGCTGCAACAAACACATATATCAATGTTTGACTTCCAAGATTCGGCACCTTCTCTCCATTTGTTGTTCATTTATCCATGCTATGATTTGTTGCTCACCAAACGTCACCGATAAGCATTGGCAACTTAATTACATGTATGTATATATATATATATATATATGATTATTATATATGTATACAGTATGTGTTTCTTTTTTACAATATTATATGCACATATTTTTGCAACGAATGCCATATATAGATGGATGTTTCTCTTGCCGCTGAACGTTCATCTCGGCCAGAGATTCCGGCGAAGCTTGTGGCCATCGAACAGGTCCAACAGGTGCCTGGCGCTGCACCGAAAGCTGCATAAGAAAGACATTTCTGGAAACTGATGCCATCCAATATGAAAACCAAATGGGATACTTAACCATTAAAAAACTGGGAAATATAGGGATATAAGATTTTATATAACCATTCATAACATGTTCATGGGATATTTTTAGGATATTAACCATTCACAATAGGAATCGAATGGGGGAACATCATCCCATCCCCGTTGTCCCCCGTTGTGCATGGTCCCCCATGGTTTCGCGTATATCCCCTGCGTCCATCATGGTTTCTGCAGGGTGTTTTATATGGGGGATGGGATGACGTACTTTTTTTGGAATACAGACATCTAGCATCAAAATCACCAGGGTATTTAGGAGAATGATGTGGGCAACCCAATGCCATAAACCATTTGGGGATGGTTTGAATCCCAGAAAATGTGTGTTTTGGGGGATGATTCATGGCATTAGGTGATTCAACATTCATCAACATTCAATCGTCTGTGACCTTGGCCCTGGTAGCGACTGTAGTGTCCCAATGTCCGAATTTGATCATCCCAAATACAGTATATTGAGATTCCCATGGCAAACAAAAGGATTTCCCCATGGATTATGATACTTCCAAATATATTGGAATATATTTCCCAACTCATGAACTGTGATCATCCCAACTACGTTGGCTAGGAATAAATATAAAATATTATAAAATAAACAACCAACAGGGGTTTTGAACACTGCTCATGTAAGATTTTTGGCTATGAACCAAATCATCTTGTTTTTGAAAATCAACCACGGTTAGTACTAAGTTTTGTTCGGAGGTGTGCAAATGATGCATATATGTCGTCAAAATTCCATCATTGTCATGTATTTTGAATCTACTAGTTACAAAGTGTTGCCCCAGTTCATGAACGCTAAGTTGGTGCGTTCATAAGTCCAATACCCTATGGTTTATAGGTGATATATCTATAGTTTTCATGGGGAGTATAAGCCAACGTTCACACTTATTGGGGGGTACCACCTTGTTCGAATCGCATACGAATCCCTTCCCCTCAGAATAATAGGATGATCCACCGTAATCAATGATTTTTCCCATTCGATTCCCATGAATGGTGAATATAGCATATTAATATATCCAATTAGATTCCCAGAATGGTTAATATCCCAATATCCCATAATATCCCACAATGATTGATGCTTCAATTAAACGACTCTTAAGTTTTTGAAACCCCCAGGAACACCACGCGCCTGCACGGCCAGCAAGCTGTTCAAACCCACAACCTTCGCAAGGTCGGGCTGCGGCTGAACATGATCCACCCACAAAATGTCTTGCTTGAAAGTAATCATTTGGGATTTTCCGTCTTGGATTGGATTACCAAGGTAACTTTCTTTGGCTATGACAAAAATGATACTAGACATACTATAACTACCCTTTCACTAGAGTCAACTATGGTATACTATGGTTATAACGAGCTGATCCAGTCAGTACTAATAAAATTCATCCACGCTCTTCCATGTCGTCCTCAACGTTGCCAAAACAGAATCGTTTTGTTTTTATGGTATTGACTCCATAAGTTTGATGGTCGAATTTTGATGTTGTGAGTTCGGCCTCCGTGTCTTTTTTTTCAATCACTAATCATATAGTAGAAAACATGTTACAACTCCAAGTGCCGGTTTGAAACTACAACTTCACAAAAAGCATGTTTTGATCATAGAAATCATGTTCTCTTACTGTTGAACCTCTTATTTTTGGGTGGTGGAAGCCCATTCGGAAAAACCAGCCCTCCGCCTCCTGTTCCAACTCATCAATCAACACGGACGCCGCATTGCGTCGAGTTTGCAGCTGCTTGATCCTGTGCCCCGAAGGCGGCACTGTGGGAATTCAAAGAACAAAAACAATGATATATACATCACCAGCAAATTTAACAGGGAGAATGGGGGTATATATATAATATATATATAATTATAATATATATATATTATGTCTAGGGATATACAATATGGGATATAAATATAATTAAGATAATATAAGGATGTATTGGATCCACATGAATATAAAGAGTTCATCCCGCATCAGGTGGCCCAAGAGGATAAAACGACCTGGGTATTCGGATATTGATCTGCCCGGTCTACCCGGGCTAGTTGAGATCTTTTGCACATATTTATCCTCTGGTAATTTAACAGTTTGCTATTGAAAATGTTGATTTATAGTGGATTTACCCATTGAAAATGGTGATTTCCCATAGTTATGTAAACGCTTATCAGAGGGTATACGTAACAAACCACATCAAACCACTTAATAATCTTAATTAATATAATCCCATCTCCAAGTATCAACCCATCTACATGTCCTAAAACCGACCTGTGGTTTCTGGCATCGTGAAACAACCCCTTAAGGTATGGTGCAATAGCCCTAGCAATGTTCACCATAAATCTGGCTGGAAAAATCCCCATTTTGGCATTCACCATCTGGTTGGTGGTTGAGCCCTACAGGATGGGGCCCCCAGTCGATAGCGTGAACCGTTGCCTAAAAAAAGTGGCTTTATGGTAGATATAACGAACTAGTTAATAGGGGTTATAAGGGTTTATAAACCCACTTATAACTGGGGGGCCCCATCCTGTACCCCTCTGAAAAATGATGGAGTTCGTCAGTCATCCTCCCAACGTCCTTCGCCTCATCTCCATCTCCGTGTGGTTTTCCGAAGGGTGGCAATCCACCCCCAGCCGTCGCATCATGCCGCGCAAGACCCCCGAGTCGCGCGAGCCGCCTGCGGTCAGCTACAAGCTGGTGCCACCCCTAGTGACAAGTTGGTCTGCAAACCACATTAACTCTAGATATGATATATCTACCATTAATCCTAACTCACCTAGTTATAACCAACTTGACTAGCTATGGGGTCGCATGTTGGATCCGGGGATTCTAAGCCAGAAAAGGGGAATCAAGGAAACATTGCGGTATAATTGTATAATTACAAGGATCCTTGTAACATCAACCCCCTCATATTTAGTGGCCAAATACAGAGATATCATACATCAGTTTGGTGACATATTCAGGGGATTGGAAAAAAAAAACATGAAAAAACTACAAGTCCTGGTATAGAGTATGTAAGAGTACATACATATAACAATATAACACAGCAAAGGAACATCTTTGAGGATATGTACCGGATAGTCAGGGAGAAATCTACACAGCATGGCACCATGAGCACAGAATCCTGGCATCCTGCCACATCATCTGGTTACCTTCGGTCAAATCCAAGGGTTTTTTCCATGGATTTTCCCCTGAATCAATGCATTGGTTGAAGGGAAAATCTTAACCGGAAACCATTGGTTTTACCCATGAACTATAGGGGGTTATTGTAAATGTTCCCTTCAACCAATCCATTGACTTAAAAGAACATGAAATACTTGTGACAAGCTCAAATTGCCATACCCCAAAGACACCCATCTTCATATTGAAATCACGTTGGTTGCTCATCTCTTCCCATTCTATGGCCATTTTGCTTTGGTTGCCACATTTTCAGACACAGCCACTATTAAAGGGTACAAAGGTGGTGCCCCCCCCCCAGTTATAAGTTGGTTTATAATCACCCTTAACTATAGATATATCACCTATAAACCAAAGTGAAATTAGAGTTATAAACCAACGGTATGATCAATGTATTCTCCGCATGATCATCAGCATGGTCCCCCCTGGGATGAAGGTGTTGATCTATCTTAGCTGACACAATCCACTGACAAGCTTAGCGGATAAAGAAAAAAAAAATAATAATAAGGATGGATCAAATGCTATACTCAAACAATCTCAAACATATGTTAAGATGACGATTTGCTAAGACTATATCCTCATGATTGAACTGAGCAATGTTCAAATGCCATTAAAAGTTATATACCCATTGGCTAATAGCCATTCTGCATGCCATTTATAGATCCATTATTAGTTTAACACTGCTCATTTATATACCCATTTCAAAAATCCAATCTTCGTTGGTCTCCGTCAGTTGCCTCCACAAAGGAGCACATCGAACTCATTGGGCGCGGAAGGTTCCTCCTCTCCTCTGCTGGTGGCTGTGTTCTCAAGGTATCGCATGGTGTTTAAAACAGATGCTGGGGGACTGGGGGAATGATCTATCATATTTTATCTAACAATTCTATAATGATTATTAACTTATTATTAACCTTATGTCCCATTTTCCGTCGTACACGTGTTTGTTTCTTGGACTTTTACATACATGCGTTCTTCTTTGTTGCCTAGAAAATCAAATCCCTTTCTCGATATGGTTAGTTTGCTCATGGAACATGTACCGGAACCGGCTGCCGCTCTCCGGGGTCATGCACAAAATGGTTTTCCTCGATGATAGAGCCCACTATGTAACCCGATCCGTGAAGAATAAAAACAATTAACCTCTGGGGATTTGACATAGCTATAAACAAAAACATTGCCCATCTAAAAATGATTCATCTACCTGCAAAACGTTAAATTACCAGAGTGTGTACGTTAATTTCATGTATGGGTTGTTATCCTCCCATTCACGATTACTGGAATGCACCCTCAAGTATAAGAACCATCCGGCAATCAAGCAACTATATATATATATGTATATCATTGTTCATTATGTCTGAATTGTATCCCGTTGCTTGCCGATTTTTTCCTGACGAACACCCAGTCAAAGGAATGTCTGAAAACGATGCAATTACACCCTCAAATGGCAAATTACCCTCTGGTAAACGTTTACATAACTATCGAAAGATCCACCATGCTATTAATGGGTAAATCAACTATTTCTATGGCCATTTTCAATAGCAAACTGTTAGTTTACCAGAGGGTATCTCCCATTAAAACCACCATTTTGTTGGTTAAACCCCATTAAACCACCATTAAGCCACCATTAAGCCACCAGAGGGTAACCAGGACAGTCCTAAGGATAAACCGATAAAAGCAGTGGATTCTGGATGACCATCGATTACCCCAGACCTTCCCGATTTGATCAGACACATCATGTTAAATAAGTATGTTCAATTTTCAAACACACCCATACATCATATCATATCATTATCATATAATTTTACTTTATATCATATATTATCATATCATATTGAGTTGGACATGATCATATTCCATTAACGCAACATTTAATCCGCATATCCGAATTAAATTAATGGTGGGTTTTACATCCCCATCGGCCATCAATTGGGGGCGAATTATCCACCATGGACACATCCAAATATCATGTAAAGTTGGGGAAATATCTCCCATTTCTATCCATATTTAAATTTTATAATTCATTCAGCCATTCATATCACCATTTCACATCCCAAAAAAACACGATTGGTGTTTTACCTACCTCCATGTTTCATGTTCCAACAGCCTCCGCCTCGGGCTCGGCCCTGGCACGCCACTTGCAGCAGCTGTCTCAGGTGGTCCAAGCGCTCCTGCGTTAAACGCCGAGATTCAGCCAAAATAAGATCCCTACAATGTGAGGCCCCCAAGATAGCTAATTTGGTTTAAAACTCCAATAACTATATGGTTTATGGTACTTATAGCTATAGTTAATGGGGTTTATAAATCAACTTATAACTGGGGGGCCTCACATTGTATGGATCCATGGCCACTGTCTGAGAAGGTACGGCTGACACCCCCTAGTCATCACACCCCAGGAAGGTACTTCCTTCGAGAAGGTACTATAAGGTACAACTGGATCCATAGATGATAATACATATATGGTCACCACCAGCCAAAGTTAAGTATATCATGTGAGTTTTCGCCATCAAATATGGTAGACGTCAATTTGGAACACACGTTCGATGTTAATTTGGAACACCAACTCCGCGTCAACTTTACCCATTTTCACAGAGTCCGAGCACACCAATGGTGGGCCGTAAAAAAGGGTGCCCGTGTTTTTTTGTGATTTTCAGTCTGGTGCAATTCTCCTTGCTACTTGCTGCATCTTGGAGCTAGCCATGCTACTTGCAGCATTTTGGAGAGAACATTGTTGATGTAGATTATATTTTAGATTAATTTAGACGGTATTTGCGACATGTTGGGCCAACTGGATCTCTCGTTGACAGACAAATCGCAGCATCTTGGAACCAGCATTGACAATAGGTTCAATTTTGTACTCAGGACGTGTCTGTAATCATGTTGAAACAAGATTGAAGCACGACCAGGTTGGGTGTAAGAAATTTAATTGTGTGCTATCACCGTGTTGGTCTGGATTTAGTCACGGTTTGTTTAGGGTATATTTAGGGTTTGTATTGGATTTATTCAATATTTCTTCAAGCTTGGTTTTAGGTCTATTGAAGGTTGGTTCCGGTCTATTGGGGATTGGTTAAAGGCTTATTTAGGTTTGGTTTGCAATCTATTAAAACTTTGTTTACGGATGTTTACGGTTAGTTTGCGTTGGGATATCTTGTTTAAGGATACAATGAGTGATGTGCATTTAAAAAATACCTGTATGTATGTGTATATAAATATGATTGTGTAAAACAATCATTTGTTTTGTGATTTACATCAACTGAGTGATAGATGGCTTACAGTATCGTGTGGCCCTAGCCTGAATTTTGAACCGACGTCACGTTGGATTTAGTAACTGCTCTTAGAGCTAGTTGATCTAAAAATGGAAAGTGAATCCTCTGGTTTACCATCATGTTCCTCGTATTTCCTTATCAAATTGCTAGCCCTATGTTTGGGGTACATCCCACTCGCGGATAGCCATTAGCATTGTGAAGTCTAGGTTCAAGATTCAGGCCAAATCACTTTTGCTGAAGATGCGACTCAGTTCGTCTGGACTAAGAAAAGGTCTTAACCGTAGTGTTTTGTGCCCCATAAAAGGGTTAAAGCAAGAGATCACTGAGCTTCCAGCAACCTCAAAGCACTGTAATTCAATTGGCAATGTTGGGTGATGCTCAATAAATAAAGAACTGCCAACAGACCATTACCCCCTGGCCCACCCTTCAAACTATGTTCAGTTTAATAGATGAGTGGGGGATCAAAAGAAATAAATACGTTCAGTCTTTCAGGGACTTGCCACCTGGCGTTGATTTCAAACAGCTATGGAAAGCAAACATTTTGGTACCCACTTTTGACAGCATGACGAACCATTCATCATCTGCAAAGATCTGCCAAGGTTTTGCACATCAATCCATCACTCCGCAGACTTCAACATCTTCGCAGCCCGCTTTTTTGGTTCAAAAACCGTCGGAGCCTTTTGTAGGATGTCATCTTGGAGGCGACTCGTATGCACCGGAGCCTTGGCTGGTGGCAGCTGGGGGTGTTGAACGATCTGCACCAAGGATAGAGGTGAAAATCACAACGCTTCGGTTTCACGAAATGTTGGGTTTGTAATGTCAACCCTGGATTAATAAACCCCAAACGGCTGTTTAATGAGAAGGTACCATTTAAGTATCAAATCATGACTATTGGGGGGCATTATACAATGCCTTTGATCATTCGTGTGTGTTTTGAGTAATCCCTTCCCCCAAACAAAGAAAACACCCCGCCACAAACCATGGTGTTGTAAAGCAATTGGGACCATTTAGGGGATTTTTTTTCATATTAGGATGGAATTAGAATCCAACAAAAATCGATGAGATGATACTGCCACTGATACCCCTGCCAATGATATTGTGATATTCCAGTGACAGATGAATGGGGGTGATCCATGCCATAATGGGAATCCAATCGCGATGGCTATATGAATCCCTAATGGGAGGATGACCATCAAGTATTGGACATGGCATGCAGAAGCTGGTTCCTCCTACGGTTTGCAACCCCATCCAATTGTAGTTGTTTCATTACCAAAAACCTGAGAACTGGTCAACCTAGTTACAATCTAGCTATGAGCTAATCATCACTGGTTGGATATATGCCGTAATCTGCGTATATATATATATATATTAATACACACACATATGGGTCAATCATTAGAATTCACTGACCTGAAATAAGGTTATGTTGGGATAGTTACCCAATGCTACCCATCATTCCAGGGTTCGGTCGCGACCTGAGATTGTGATGAAATTTATCCATATAAGTATGTATATACATACATATACCTATACACCTTCCAGTTACCTATCAGATAGGTAACAAACCCAAAATTTCCAAGGTAAAATCAACCTGGCTACCTATCTCAAAGGAAACCGGACGGTGAGGGTATCATTCCTCTCCGGTAAATTAACATAGACCCTGAAAACCATCTTCCAACCCCCTATTTTGCAGGGTCTGTGTTAATGGACTCAAGGGTAGAATCCCCATAAAACGGTTGGTTTCAAACCACATTTCTGCTGGTAGCCGAGATGCAAGCACCGGAGAGCTCTCCGTCTGCTTCTTCCGCCTTCCCCAAGTGAAGGGACTGAAGCCACAAAAGATAGGGAAGATGGTGATTTAACTCACAAGAAATGACATTAGTTGGTATCAAACCAAGAACATTTTGGTATTTGTAGCTGATTTATGATGGGTAAGTTGGTAAACATATATATAACTAATAATCGTTGGCCTCATCGCGGACATATCGGACTAGTTTTTCCTGAGGGAAACTAAAACGAAGTTATAACTTAGGGGCACCACCTTGCAAAACATCAACAAGAATGAGGATGTATACACAGAACGTGGATATTTGTGATGTCAAACATGTGTAGTCCTGACCAAAGGTTCCAAACCCTCCGGGTAATTGCGATCTATTCAGAAGTGCCCAAAGCATGACCTAGTTCGGTAGCTACAGTGGCTAAAGGTCAAAACTAGGCACCCCTGGAGCCTAGAGCTGGATGTTCGAACTCCCAAATACTGTATGTTTTTGTTTTTGCTTTTGTTTCTTAACTAAACTCTCAAAAATACATTCAGAAACATCCATTTTTTAATCCATAACATCCCATAGTTTCTACATGTTTATCAACATCCCATAGTTTCCCAAAAATCCCCAACAAATCTCCAAAAAAACTCCATGTCTCCATGTTTAGCTGAAAAAAATCCCTCCAGCAGATTCCCATGAAACCGCTGAAGCGATAGCTTCGCCTAAGCTCTTCTGCGATGATCTCCCAGGCTTCACCCGGTGCCTGACTGGCTTGGGTAAAAAATGCGCAAGGGGCAACTGGGAAATCTGATGGGAAATGTCATATATGTTCATATATATATTTATATATATATAATTAATAAGTATCTATATATCTATATATCTATATCTATCATTATCTATTTATATAGATATATAATATATAATATCTATTAATATCTATTAATGGTGAAACATATTGGGGCCAACCCGCAGTTCTTATAGCCATTGTTTATGAGGAACAAATATATATTGTAGTAATTTACTATGTTTAAAACATAACCGCAGGATTGAAGCAGTCGCAAGCATAAAACAAAAGATCAGGAACTGGATAGGTGGATCTTCCAAATTCCCAACATGTCATCAATTCATGTCAAAGAAAATGGAACTCATGGACCTGATGAACAGGGTATCTAGCCATAGCCGTAGATGGCTCATCCATCCTGGGAGCCAATAAGTATCAATCCCATGATCTTCTCATGTTCAACTACTATAAAGAACTATTAACCACTATTTGACCTGGCAAATCGCCATCTGTAAGAAAAATCTCTCTCTGAATTAGACTTATAGTGAGCTGCTGATGCAGATTTCATTGCGATGTTCATTTAGATGCAGATTTTCGGAACCCCTTCATTGACCATGAAGAATCATCATCCGCTCATCATAATATGTATGTTCAACTATCAATAGTCCGAACTTGGGATTAGTGGCATGAAACAAAAACTCGTTGTTCGTCACTGAAACCATCTCAACCTATAATGGTTGCATCTGCTGAATTGAAATCCATCCTCAATCATCAAGACTTTGAAAAATGGAGGTTTCCTGAAATGGGAAAAAGATGCCCCCAAATCGTCCATTTCAAGAAAGGAGCTTCCATGAAAACCATCCATTTTTTTGGATACCACCATGATGGAAACAGCAGCACCTGTGGTTTTGGCTGCTCCAAAGGTGAGTGCGGCACAGGCATCACCATGGCGAGAAATTCGCCGCCGCGAGTGCCACGAGTTTTTTCTTCGGAACGCCCAGAAATGTTACGTCTGCTGCCTGGAAACAAATCAGAAGTCAATCCTATAATCAAATGTTATAATTGATTCAAAATTGAGTATTCTCCTGAGAAGCGAAAAAAAACAATCTGAATTGAGCAAAAACATATCGGAATGATATATTGGATATACATTTTATTACTGAGATGTTTTTTGTTCCAACGCATCGGATGTGCCTCGAGGTTTCCCAAGCTCTTCTTGTCTGTTTCATGGCCGAATTTCTCATCACCGTCGCACGAAAAAGTCCATGTTTTGTTGGTTAAAATTACTTCTGGTTGGTGGTTTTAACCCCTCTGAAAAATATTAGTCAGTTGGGATGATGAAATTCCCAATATATGGAAAAATAAAAGTCATGTTCCAAACCACCAAACAGACTTATTATGAAACATGCGTGTTGGGGTAAACTGCTGAGATTTGGATTGATACCGTACCTCCGCTGGCTGACAAAAGCCAGGCAGCTGCAGAAATCAAATTCATTTCTTGGCATGCTTCCAAGAGGGTGCTTTCGAACATGTATGATGTCAGTCGAACCCCATGAATTGTAGATATTTGGGTCAAACTACCCAAAACAAGAATCCAAAATGGCCAGTATTGTGGTTCCTGGTTCAGATCCCCAAGAAGGAATGGCTGGTCAGGGTCAAAGATTCCTTGTCCTTTCCTAAGGCTGTGAACAGGGTGATATTGCCCCTGCACCATACGTAAATCACCATACGCAAGGGTTCCTAAAGGCCATGCAAACGTTCAAGAGATCCCGGAAAAACAAAACTCCGAAGCTGAAGAAAATTCAGTGATCTGCATGATAAATCCCAACTTTGAGCCATAAAATCAATGATTTCCCCCAATTTCATGTGCTTTATCATAAATTCCCCATCAACGGCAATGTTCGTAAAACAAATGTGGTGTATCTCCTCGATTTCTGGACAAACCCAAATCATATTATTGGTGTTATTCCATGGCATAATATTTTATACCCAGAAAATAATTGGTATTGAAAACCAGACCCAAAAAGACAAAATCATAATTGGGTTTCTGACATATGATACAATATAGCATAACTCACTCATATACGTATACTATATATATATATATCATATATTCACATATATATACACATCATATATTCATATGTATATATATATATATACATGTATACACACTCTGGGGTAAACTAATATAGATGTGCAAGCCATGGCCCATTTATATAGTTTGATGATTTACCAAACATGGTGATATGTTCATATATTTTCCACATCTATGTTACTTCACAGGAGGCTACAGTAAACTGACGTAGATGTGGAAATATACTACATAATTTGTTATAATTTGTGACATGATTAACCCAGAAATGTATAACCATAGTAAGTGGTTAATAACTCACGTATTATTAGGTGTGTCACATAATTTGTTCTATACTCCTGGATGTATTTTGAAAGTTTTCAATATCTAAATTCAGAAATCCCCAACGGCCTCCACATCACTGCAGCACAACAAGGCGTCTAAGCCTCGAGTGCTGCGCAATGATCATTGCTGGTCATTGCTTGGAGCATCCCGGAATCCGTGGTTTTAAGCCAGAAATAATGCTGATATGTTCTAAATTAATATGGTCAATTAAAGATAATTAAAGTCAACTATATGTAATAGGTACTAACTGTTTTACAATATGGTTAATTGTTAGTAGTTAAATGGATATATTCCACATCTAACCGGGTTCTAACATGGTTATTAACCACTTACTAACTGGGATGCACCCCCATGATGGTGATGTACCAGCCATGGTTCATGGTTTTATTACTAGCCGAGGATGAAACAAAAATATTGTGGTGATCTTCCATAGAGCCTTTCCAACTTTGTTGTTTCCCTTCCCCAAAAAATAAAGACCGCCCTGGAAGCCTGGTGGAATGTCAATGGATCTGTTCATACAGAATCAACACATCATTTCTACTCCAATCCCCCTACTCATTTTGGGGACTGCTGGGGACATTCACATGGGGATGTGATGTTCTACTGCCAGGGTAGATTACCAAAGGGATGCAAAGGGTATATCACCCATAACACAGAATCGAAAGTGGTAGTTTGAATCAACTGCTCGTAGAATTGGAACATCGGAATGTGACGGATTTCCCAAAAACAAATTGGCCCCCGCAAAACAAAAACATAAAAACACAATCAAAAATTACTACAAGGTGAGACCCCCTAGCTATATAGAGGTTGGTTTATATTGTAACCCCATTGACTACATGATGTGACGTCATGATACGTCATGTTATATCCAATGACCATGAAACCACAAACTGACAAATGCCTCGGGGAATGACAATATAAATACAACCCACACGTTTAAAGTGGAGGAAATACAAATATCAAGTGATACAACCCAATTTTTTAAATTTATATATATTATATTATATATATATATATCATATCAATACGTGGGGGAAGTCACTGGGGTCACTGTGGATCATCTCCTCCGGACCGAAAGGTAAAGTATCTGACACCAGCAAACATCAGAGTGCATGGGGGATTTTCTTGGATAAAACCAACACATGTTCCTACGTCTGATCCGCAGTTGAGTCGTGAACATACCCCATCCCATGAAATACGGGTTGGATCTGGTTGGTTAGTCAGTGGGTATGCCGATTCAATGGCCTATTCTGGTGAATTCACAAGCCCTATTGAACCAGGTAGTGATGTAGTGTAACCATGTAAAACAATTAAAAAAACATTCAATGACCAAACAACAATCGACCAACAATCGTTTAACTCAAGTGCATCTTTAACCACCCGTACTTACTGATTCAATCCAAGTGAGAAAAACAAACACAACAAGGATATTGATCATTGACGCCCAATTAAACCATACTACAGGTACACCGCTTGGTGCCTCTCGTGATACTGTCATGGTCTTCCCCCGCCACCTCCATGGATATGTATTCGACAGTATCCTCCTCCTCATCATCGTCCACCAGGGCAACCCCGATGTCCTGGCTTGCAATGCGCTTAACTGCGCTGGCGCCGGCCTGTGCACGGGCTCGCCTTTTGGCGGCCCGGCTTGGCGCGGCCTCTCCTGCTACTGCTTGTTGTCTGGGGCAAGCCACAGCACCACGTGCTGAAGCTACAGCTCTCTTGCTTGCTCTTCGTTGGTTGCGGCAATTATTGACCATTTGTGACACCCCGCCTTGGGCCGCCTTTGAGTATGCTTACATTGCAATTTTATGTGTATATATATAATGTGTATGTATAAATATATATGTGTTATATTAATATATATATAACACATATATATATATATATATTATATATTATATATTACATATTATATATATATATATATATTACTTATTATATATTATATTACACAAATATTATGTGTCAATATACTATATAGATATTCTTTAAATACTGTATATATATATATATTTAAAACAACTAGAACCATTCGTTGATGGTATAGCCATTGCCTTAACAGCTCGCTACGCCAAGGCACATCCCTTCTCCACCACCGCCGAGAGGTCGTCCATCTGCAGCTCCTCCAAACGCGTTACGTCCCAGACCTCAGCATAGTTGCCGATATAGGAAAATGTATTTTTATAGATTATAATGATTTATATAGATTAGATTTTTATAGATATATTATATAGATATAATGATTATAATGATTATATAGATATATTCTATAGATTTTGTTATATTGATTTATAATGTTTGCCTATATAAATATCATTAGATACCACATCATTGGATAGGAACACCAGTCATTTACAGTGTCTAATCATATATAGGATTTATAGTTATAGTATCCAATGATACAAAGACGGATCTGGCTAATAGGTAATAAGATAGCCTATGGGACCTAATAGATTCTAAATAGCTATTAATAGTATCCAATGAATGATAGCTAAGAGGATTTATAGTATCCCAGACCTCATCCATAGGAAAATGGATCTGGCTAATATATATCACTGGATACTATAAATCCTATGGAGCTATTATGGCTATTACCGGAGGATTTATTTTATTGCCCCTATAATTGGATATGGAAAATCCATGAAAATCCACTGATGATAATCCCATCATCTCAAGGAAAAGTTATGATAAGTCCCAGTTGATAGGTGGTAAAGATCCCTTGATTTTGGTTGGGTTTTTTTCAACCATCCCGGGCCTGGTGATGCAGGATTTCGCTGGCCCATCCACAGTATGATTGGATATGTTGTGTATATTATAATCTACCCTTTGGTTATTTAACGTAGCTATGGAAAATGGCCCATTTATAGAGGATTTATGAGGATTTACCTATTAAAAATGGTGATTTCCCATAGCCACGTTAAATAACCAGATGGTAATTTATAAAGATGTCTATTTTTTTACTGTAAATCCTTATAGGTGCCAGGATTTTACTGTGTTAATTGGATATGATATGTACAGTCAAACTCCAGCTAGAAATAACTTTGCTTTGCTTTGGTGTAATGAATGTAGGTTTTCACTGATGTTCATTTCCGTCTGGAGGAAAAAAAACGTAATGGTCTTCGAACAAAACAATTGGCTTATCACCTGTTATATCATTGTTGCGAAATGATTCGTTAATCGCTATATCCCGCTATATCACCAATCGCTATATCCCCACTATGTCAGTCTACTTGGTGCAGTTCCAGTTATAAGCGGATCTATATATAACCATAGTTATAGGGGCCCAGTGTCCCAACATACATAGGGGTTGAAATACCATGGTTATATAGTTACATCCATAAAAGTAAGCTCAACTGCACCTCCAAGTAGGTTATATATATCCATGATATTTCCATGAAATCCCATGAAAATCCATTAGATCGCCATTAATTTCCGCTAAAAGCAAAAATCTGTTCACCAAATGTTTCACCACAGAAGACCACACCTCCGCTGGAGTTCCCTGACCCGCCATCGAAGATTGCTTCCATCACCGCCGTAATTGCGCTGTTGCATGAGCTTGATGCAACTGGGGCCTTCAGCCAAGGCAGCCAAGGTGCTGCCCGTGTTCAATGGGAGATATATCTTTGGACTTGTTTTCCATACGTGACCAACAAAAATGTCGATTTTATATGGTTTTATGGGAGTTCCACATCTGAACAAAACCAGCTTTCCTGAGTGGGCGGCAGCACCTTGGACATAGTTTCTACGAAAATGTTTGTTGATAGGACTATCTATGATCCATTGTGTAAGTATCATTGATATTACCTATTGTGTGTATAATAGATACCAGTAGGTCGTATCTATGATAACTGATATGATCATTGATCTATTTGCAGTTTCCTTTTAACAAAAAATCATTCGACAAATAATTCGACACGTTATTAATAAGCAAATCGTAAACAGATCCAATGTACATTGATTCCATCATCTATGTAATATAATACAATATCATACAAATATATACAAATATGATACAAGACAATATCGTTCATATTTGATGTACATCGTGTTCAATACTGCTGTCTTTATGCTTACATTGCAATCAATAAATTCTATGACATTCTATGACTATGTATCCGTCCGGGCAAAGCTGGTAGGCTCTGCCCCACTGGACCCCACTGGTTTTCCTTCCATGCAACGAGCGCAAACATACCCTCGGGTAATCAAACGTGGCGGAAAATCCACCATTTACAGATGATTTTCCCAATAAGACCTCCATTTCTGGCAGATTTCCCATTGCAATCCTATTGCTATCTTTGAGGACCCAGGGAGGTAAGTAAACATTGCGAATTCTGTGAGTCCACTGCTTTATGAATCATCCATAGCCGTGCTGTTTTTCTTGCCAATTTTCTTGGCGCATCCACCATGTTTGCTGGTCAAAGCCATAGTTTTGATGGTTCACCACTGTTCAGCACATATGTTTGCTGGTTTACACCACATCGCCACATGGATTTGTCCAAAGGATACGTTCCCAACAAAAATCCAGTGGTTAAAAAAAACTCATTTTCTCGATGAAAACAAACATCAAATGAGGGATAGTCGACTAGTATAAACCCATTTCCGGAGGCACGATTTTATCGGTTGGAAGTTATACAACTTGGTATATCCCATGAAATATCGCCCGAACATGGTTGGTAGAAAAGTTCCTGGTTTACACCCATACATGATGATACAGTGTCAATATGAATTGATATGATGATCCCGACAACATAACTAACGTAACATTGACATGATAATTATAATTAATCAAGTAAGTATAGTGTAGTAACATTTTGACCCGTATATGGATGCTAACAAACGTAATCCCCATGTGTTTTGCTTGCTGCTTCTGCCCCCAACAACTGCTGCCATGGCATCTGTGGTTCCCAGCTGCTGTCCAGGCTCAATACTTCCAGTGATGCCTGCCATTTGAAAAAAATGGGGATGTGACTAACACTGGGCTGAGTACACAAGAATGGTGATTTAACCAATTTAACCAACAGAAATGGTGACTTAAGCAACCGAAACGATGATCCGATGATATTCATCCAAGTGGAACATCTGATCCAAAGTGGGTGATATAGCAATGGGGGGCTGTTCATCATGCAACGGAAGTGGGGATGTATACGTACAGTAAATACATCTGGATGCAACCAGAAAAGTGTCACAATTTCTGTAACATCACAGCAAAATCAAGGAGTGTCTCCTGAGACAGTCCCCAATTGTGACACATACCCATAATCTTGGATACAATGCAGACATGTAACTCTTTAGCTAGGCAACGCTAGGTATGTATCATCATAGTACATGATAATACATCCCTTCATTCCTAGCCAACAAATCCATCCGCCGAAGTCTTCAGTTGACCCAAGGGGCCCCAGTTTCCAACATCCCACGGTTTTTTTGGCGCCTCTCTTTGCAGAAGGATGGGCAGTACGGACCTTTGAAGTTCGGAAAGCCATGGGAAAAGCGGAAAATGCCCAAAAAATGGCGCGTCGGCGTCGCGTAAGGTCTAGATGAAGAATGCTGAAAAATCCCATCGCCCTAATATCAGCATTCTTCATCCAAAATTTATGTCTGAAAATATCCACCATATCATCCAAAATGAATGTACTGTATCCAGTACTGAACCAAAGGATTCCACGGGGGGGCTATTTCGGGAAAGAAATATCTATAGAGATCCATAAAGTAAAACGAGAGATGCGTGGACACCATAGACACGGGTAAAATTGCCACGACTACCTATTTATTTTTGCTAAAATGGATCAATTAGCTACCATTGCTGTTGAATCCGGTATGTTCGGGAGTTTTTTATAACCTCTTATATCAAGTGTTTTTTTTTAAATATCTTCGGGATTCCAAAATGGACTATGAATGCCCCAGTATACAGAATACTCTCCAAACTATTGATCAACATTTATCAACCAACCATCATTTTGAGTGATATCCACCTCTTATATCACCATATTGGGTGGTTAAAATCCCTATGAAATGACTTAATAATCATCGATCGGAGCCACTGTTCATATCTTCCAAGTGACATCCCACAACCTGGGTGTAGAATGCATCCCTCCTGTCAGGAGTTTTGGTGCAGGAATCAGGTTGTTGAGGCAACAAACAGTATGAAACCCTATTACTGTCCGGAAATCAAACATGGCGATAGCTGGAAAATCCCTATCTCATGTGTACATATATATATGTATGTATGATAATATGAATATATATATATATATATTTATGATTATATATAATATAACATATATATACACACTATTACTCTATATCTATGTATATATTAGATTCTATACCATTATTCATTAATAATGAATAATGTTATAGAATCTAATACATATAGATATAGAGTAGTATATAGATATTACATTATGATACAATATGTTGTTTCCCATGTTTGATCCCCATAGGATATGCGGGAATTTGAACTTAGTAATAACCAGAAAAAATGAGGAACACGCCAACAGTGGGGGGATTTGACAGCTAATAATGGAGGTTCATGAAAGATGCTTCATCACTGAAGTGTCCCTTCATATTACATTCTACATCCAGTTCTATCCCCAGTTCAATTCAACTAATTAATACCCTCTGGTAAACTGAGCTATGAAAACTCACCACCTTTATCGCTAAATCAACGAACTCATTTTGCCATTCGCAAACTCTTAGATTGCCAGATCCCATATCCCATGAAATTCCCATTGAAATCACATATTTAAATCCCATAAGTCACATAAACCCAAAGAGAAATCCCACTAAATCCCATTGAAATCCCATTGAAGTCCCATTGAAATCCCATTGAAATCCCAATAAATCCAATTGAAATCCCATTGAAACCCCATTTCAATCCCATTCAGATCCCATCGCCCACGCATCCTTTGGCAGATGAGGCGTTAAGAGCGGCAACAAGATCTTCCAGTCACCGCCTCGGCCACTGACAGCAGCTATGGTATGATGGAATGGTTACTACAATTACAACATGAAAACCTTTAAAAAAAACATAGTAACATATAAGCAAAAGCCAAATTACAAAAACCTTAAAAAACCATAGTAACATGTAGCAAAAGCCATATGAATTACTATGGTTATACCCTCCAACTTAACAGTTTGCTATGCAAAATGGCTGAAGCCATTTCCCATAGATGGTTGAGGACATCCCCGAAGTCGAGGCTTCCTGTTGGAATTTCCAACTAAATGCTGGACGAAATATAGGTTGTGCTAAATATGTTCTGTTGCAAAACTTTAAGGAACACTTCGGGCTTTATATTTTTTTTTTTAATTTACTGCCAAGTTATGGTATTTTCGTGATATACCCTCTGGATCCCTCTGGTAATTTCACATAGCTATTGAAAATGGCCCAGTCGAAATAGTGAGTTGTCCTATAAAAAATGGTGATTTTCCATAGTTTCTTGTATGTTTACCAGGCCGGGTACATCCGGAAACATGATGAAGAATTTGCCATGGCCGAGTTACATGGGATAGATAATCCTCACGAGGTAACCCTTGAACCAATCATTTTATGGAGATGTCATGGGATGTACAACCAGCAATATCGTAAGGCTTTGTCCAAAAATGAAAAAAACATGTACGCCCAAGTGATGGCAATGTTACAAATTATGATTTAATGTGTTGTTGTTTTTGTGTGTCTGTGGTTGTGTAAAGAAAGCAAAGAGATGTATGCAGTCTCTGAAAAATCAGGTTTCAAAGTCGCAACGGTCCTTGGACTGGCATCGCAAACCATTTAGAGAAGGAAGACATCCCAAGTCAGAAATTATAGCCATCCATAGCCATTCCCAAAGATATTGGAAAGAGATTCCAGGAGGTTAGGGATTATATTATAATATATTTAATATCATGCAATAGATATTTCCAATATGTTCAGGCTTTCACACGTATTCTCTACTTCTTTTGGGGTCCGAACATGAATGAGAAGTTGGAGGTCTTGAGTAGTTGTGACATGATGCATGGATCTGTGTTTATACTTTTGGCCGGCCAAGTGCTGATTATATTATATGTATACCCTTTGGCAAACATTGAACAATACAATGCCCAGCAGTAATCAACCGGGGCTAACTGGGAAATCCCCCTGGCCTAGCCATGGAGGTTTATTGTTGGGAAAATCATGGAACTAAACAGTAAAGTTCCCAGCAAAGCACGTTTGATTAGTCCCCAGATTTAGAGTAGACAGTATATCTGCAACTAATTCGTACAGAACCAGATTTATTCTATCTATATATCTATATATATCTCTATATATATATATATATCCAGTGGTTAGCAGCAGGTCCCCATGCGAACTTTGAACCGGACAGGTCAGTCTATGAACAAGAAAACTCTTCACATAGCAAAACTGTATTGGGACCACATAGTGTCTAATGGTTTTTAGTAGCCTGGAGGACCATACCAAAAAAATGTGGAGAACACATGGTTTCCTGTTTGGAAAATGATCTACAAGTTGGTAAGTTTCCGCATCTATGTTAGTTTACTGGAGGGGTATATGATAATCATCAATTATCGAGTAAAATAGCACCAATAGATACCCCTCCAGCAAACTAACATCATTAGTTGATGATAATTCGCCATCATTGATAAATTAAACAGCTATGTTTATTGGCGAATTATCATCAATTATCCACCTCTGAATCATAGCCATAGCCGTTGACTCCCAAAACTCATCCCATCAATTCGCGCCAAAGACCACCCCAAAAATCTCAGAGTTCCACTTATGTAATGCCAAAATGTTACCCCAAAAATCGCGCAAAAGTTTCCAAAGATCACTATTTTCCGAAGAAAATAAACAGTGGCCAAAAATTGGCCAAAGATCCCAACCGAGATTCTTCCATCAAAAAAGTGGAATTCTTCAATTCTTAATTCTTCCCATAAAAAAGTGGAATGGCCAAACTATTGTCCCATAAAAAAGTGGAATTCTTCCCAAGCGGGGCCCCCAGCAGAGCCATTCGAATTCCAAAGCTTTCGGATCTGTGGGCGCACCCCTTGGGGCTGAGGCAAAGTGCGCCTGGCTGGGAAATCCTCGATCTGTTCATGGGAAAATATGGGAAGATCATGAAAAATTAAACGGGGCTTTATGACCATGATGTTCCTATGATTTCCTTTTTTTCTGCCTGGGGTTTGTCTTGCCATTTCAGGAACCTACAGTGGAGGCACCATTCTTTCAGGCCTAAGGGCTGCAGTATGTAAGGGAATATGCCCCAGAAAAGACCTTAAATTTGTTACAGTACCTCCACTTGAGGGTCTTGAAATTCCCACTGACTAAATGCAGCTCTTAATGAGACTTTCCCAACATGTCCCTTTTCTGGAACTTCAGCAGCACATATGGGGGGCATGATATCTGAACAATGGTTGTTCTGATGATAGGTGGGTTGATGGGAAACAACATCTTACATACATTTACATACCGTTTTGCAATCAAACATGGCTAGGCTAGGTCTAGGTAGGAAATCCGCAAACAAGCCATGGAGATTCTTCCCCGCGGCCTCCCAGTACTCTTGGCTACCAAAGTCAGGTGGTTCACCTCAGTTGGAATGGTCAAACTGCCCGTTTCGTCAGAAGTGCAAGGCCAAAGTTCTGAAGATGGGCAGGAGTTGAATAACCATGCAACCAGCATGTGACCATTCACCCTATACCTATCCAAGAAATGCACAAGCCATAAGACTCATTGGTTGCCCTGCGACAAATCGATGGAACTTCAGCTGTGGCCGTCTCCATGTTGCAGCCAGGCGTCATTCGCAATCTTCATCCCAGCCATCCATGAGCCCTGCACAGGTAAAACATAATATTATTCATCAATATTGTCTCGCAAGCGGATTCCGTGGGGATATGAACACAAAATGGGATGAACTATAAGGACTATATAAGAAAACAGGCGGTGTCTTGAAATTTCAGCAAGAAAAACGGGCTTTTATCGCCAGATTTGAATGGCGATCATTAATTAATGTCGGCTGATTACTCTGTGGAGTCGGGGCGTGTAAGTATCTAGTTCTGAGATGTTATGAGTTATGAGTATATCATAGTATGGGTTTGTCTGAAAATATGGTATATTCCCAATTATAGCCATTTAATAGGGATAATGATCATTAACCATTGGGTTTAGGGGTACACTATTTTCAGACACACCCATATCATAGTATATCTATGATTCCCATACTACTGTTTGAATTCCACACCGGACTCAATGCAAAAAGACAGGCTCATGTCGCCGACAACGCCCCCATGGTCGCCTCAAGCATCCCTGGAAATGCAACCTTTTTTGCTTCAATATGCCTTGGGAATTGCTTCAATATGTACTAGGAAACGAAGATCCCGGCGTGATGACGCCTGAATCATCTCTTCGATTGACGTGAAGCGTGAAGACTGATGAAGTAAGGCCAACCATGGGAGCACCGAAGCTTTGAAGACTTGGAGGCAAGGTCACCCGCTCCAGGCTTTGGTTGAACTCAAAGCCGAAACTCAAGCTTTGAAGACTCGATGGCAAGGTCACCCTCTCCAGGCTTTGGTTGAAATAATTGCCAAACCTTAAGCTCTGAAGGCTCGATGGCAAGGTCACCCGCTCCAGGCTTTGGTTGAAATAATCGCCAAAACTCAAGCTTTGAAGACTCGATGGCAAGGTCACCCGCTCCAGGCTTTGGTTGAAATAATGGCCAAAACTCAAG
>Ga0126342_10005155_pt1 | contig 22665 bp, 16 predicted proteins | sample Cyp1metagenome_FD_92528 | JGI IMG/M metagenome (GOLD analysis project Ga0126342, IMG submission 92528) | Coral microbial communities from Lord Howe Island, Old Settlement Bay, Australia - Cyphastrea 1 metagenome | ecosystem: Host-associated > Invertebrates > Cnidaria > Coral ...
CAACAGGTCCTACAGTGTTAACACAACAGACTACAAACACATGAAGAAATCTAGCACATCCCTCCGACGTGTCTCCCTCACGGTGTCGCCGCAGTGTGTTTTTTTCCCAAGCAGCAACGGACAAGAATCTTCGGCTGCCGCTGTGCTAGCAGGCATCATCGTGCCGTCAGAAAGACAGACACGAGGCCGGGCTTGCAATGAAGTACAAATGCTCGAGTGCATCATCGTGCAGTCAGAAAAGACATACACGCTGGCATGTGTCGTGGCCGCTGCGGTCAGAAGCGCTGCGTGCAGTCAGCAGTGGCGCGCTGCGCATCGCTGCATGTGTCCCGTTCTACCCGATGACAACGACGCGGGCAGAAAAGCCACACGCGAAATCACTGCCATCTCTGCCATGCAGGCACATCCGACATTTGCGAAGCATCAGCCGGACCAGCGTGCCACCGGGCGGCATCCGCCCGGGCAGCCTGCCGCTGTCGCATTTCACTGTGAATCCAATCAGGCTGGAAATGGCAACACTCATCAAAAAGCCTCCAATACTCACGGCGCAGCAATTCATCTTGCGTCCGCTTCACCTGCGGCCACTCACTGTGGTCGTGCAAGATTCTCAAGATGGTAACGGCATCTGCAACGGCAACATGCCTTCGAAGAGCGAGCCACATGGCAGGACTTTCTGCCATGTCTTGAAGAAGCCTTCTCGCTTCCTCTGGCGGCCGCCAGGTTCTATCAAGGCATTTCTGCGTCGACTCAAGGGTGCGAGCATGCCACAGACACACGTCGGCGCTCCAAGATCCGGCGCGCCATTTCTTTGGGTCGATGGTTGCAGGCAACTGCTTGTTCGACATGGCAAGTAGAAGATGCGGTCAGAAAAGACACACAGCTCCAACAGGTGCGACGGGGAGGCAACAGGACTCCTACGGACATGAGAAGGCTAACCGTGATTATCACATGTACCTTACAAGCCTTTTTTTTGCTGCTGCATCCTTTGCTGTGAATAGGCGAGACATATGTCTACAACAACTACATGCTTCATGAGACGAAGTCATCCATGGCATGTTGCGTCAAAAGTGATCTGATGAATCTTTGTTCCCAATTTACACACTTGGAGGCGAAAAACATTGCAAAATGGCATCAGTCAGAGATGTACAACACGAACTTGACCCAAGGAATGTCGGTGAACCTAAAACCATCAAGATCAAACAAAGATCTTTGAGACACAACCCGTCTTGTGAGAGCTAACCCGTCTTAAGTGAAGATGGACATCCTCATGACTAAAAACCAAGCGTCTACACATCATTCATAGGATGACAGTCATATCATCACAATACCAACATATTGAACATATTGATGAATCCACCATGAAAGGACAACCGATATTCTCTCATCAAATGACATGTTCCTACCATCAGCGTCGATACAGGATTAGAAAGGCAGCTACCATGCAATGGTACAACCCACGGTTATGATCGTACAGAAAAACATGAAGAAATGTTACCCATCCCGGCCCATCCCTCCGACGTGTCTGCCTCACGGTGTCGCGGCAGCTTGTTTTTTCCTAGCAACAGCGGACAGGAATCTTCGGCTGCTGCTGTGCTGGCGTGCGCCATCGTGCCGTCAGAAAAAACAGACACGAGGCCGGGCTTGGCTTGAGAATGCTGGGGTCGAGGCATGAATAAAATTTTATCCCAACTTTTCTGGAGAGGCTGTTCTCATCAGAGCACCATACTCTAAGTGGCCATCGATTACTAGTTACCGATAGTTTTGTCTGGTTCTTTTCTTCAAAAACACTTCATCAGCAAAAAAAGTAAAACAACCATGAAATCATCTTATCACCAGATTGCATCCATGTTTCAACACCCAGTGAAGTTCCATTTGATGTCAACCCGATTAATCAACTATGGTTTAGTTTATTGATTAGGGGGGTATTCCCCAAAGAGTGACAATCTGATACTCAAATGCTACCTTCTGGTAATTTGTTACATAGCTATTGAAAATGGCCCATGAAAATCGTTGATTTACCCATTGATAGCATGGTGGATCTTTCCAGTTCGTTTTTTGTTAACGTTTTCCAGGCCGGGTATATCCCATGAATATCCCATTGAATCACTATAAAACCCCATTAAATCAGCTATAAATCCCATGATATCCCATTAAATCCCTGAGGGTACCCCATTTCAACCGCCGTTTGGCTAGGGCTTTATTAATCGCACCTTCATCACCTCCTCGGAAGCATAGCATTCAATCGCAGCATGGCCCACCTGGCCCCAAAACTGGCCGATCTTGTGGACGTTTCGAACAGAAAGATGGGGTGAAAAGTGTTCGCAAAAAAAAAAGGTGACATTTCATGGGATATAAAAGAATTGATTTATATATAACAGTTATATCATGTTACATCCCATTATCTATAGGAATATAAGTAATATAAGTATAGCATTTGTATAAGAGTGATATCCCATTATCTATAGGATATACCCAACCTGGTTATGACATTGCCAGTTCGCCATGGAAAGATCCACCATGGAATAAACTCCCATCCCAAGATCCAATTACCCCGTGGGGCCATCAAAAATCCCAACGTTTTTTTTCCATAATTCATAGGTTAATCCATCATTAATGGCATATAATATGCATATATGATAGGGTAACCCACCATGAGTATATGATTGACCTATATGAATTATGGCAAAAAATGTGAATCATAATTCATGCCATATACCATTATCCAATAATATCCAATGCTAGTAATTCTGGGTTAACCCCCTTAGTTTCGAATATTCGAGTTACGGCCTCTCAGCTTCACCCATGAAAATGCCATCAAAGGGATAAGTATCGAACGAACCATTCACCAACCAGGTATGAGTACTGGTATGGGATGGTATGGGTACAAATAAGTAGACCACCATTTATGAATAGTCAATTGTGTGTGTGTGCTTCTTATCAAAGATTGGCACTGTTTTTGTATTTGACCTATTCATGCTAGTATTAGTTTGTAGTATTGTACTGATCCAACATTTCAAGAATGTAACCCCAAAAAGCATGTCGAAAAGTTGCCATCCAGGATATGGTAGTTCGATGATATTTCCCTCACAATTTCCAAGGTTTACCCAGCTTCGCATGGGGCGAAAATGTGAAACACATCGTGTTGAACATGGGGCTAAAATGCTCCGGACCCCACAAAATTTGATCGCCAACGGGTACACATCCCGTTCTTGGTGCCGGATTCCCAACAGTTTTAGCAGGTAAAATTCCCGTTCTTCTTGCTTCACATAGCCCATTCTCTCACGCAAAAGTCTGCAAAAGAACATCAATTATCATCAATCAAGCTTTTTTTCCCCCGATTAATATCCTGGTTGGTGGTATACCTGCCCCTCTGAAAAATATGACTTCGTCAGTTGGGATGATGAAATTCCCAATATATGGAAAGTCATAAAATTCATGTTCCAAACCAACAACCAGTATCCCTTAACATCATAGGCCACATCCATCAATTTACCATAGCTATTCCCTCAAAAAAATCCTCAGTGCCTAGCTATTCCCAGATGGGGATGATGCCAATGATTCCAATCACGTTAGGACGTGAGGTCATTATGATTCATCCAGTATCATGTCAGTGGATTTACTGATGATTTACTGACTGGTTGGTTAATAATGGGATTTATTATGGGATAATCATCAATAATGCGATTATATAATATTAATAGTGGTTATAATACCAATAATATCTGGTTGGTGGTTTTAACCATCTTGAAAAATGATGGAGTTCGTCAATGGGAAGGATTATCCCATATATTATGGAAAATAAAATTCAAATTCCAAACCACCAGATATATAATAATTATATCGGGAAAAAAACTATTCAAAAATACTCTTCATATCCATCGGTATCCAGTAGGTTTCACCCATTTCATGCTTCCTTGGGGGTGCAGTTCCCACTAATATTCATGACCATAGGACCATAGGAGGGATCAACTTACCCAACTGATAGAGCTTAGTCGACATGTTAAAAAACCATAGCTATAACCATTCTAATAATGTTTGGTTCCAGTGACCTAAGTGGATATATATAAATATATAACCATAGTTATAGGGGCTATATCCGACTGATAGGGATATATAGGGGTTTATAACAATATTTATAGCCATGAATAACCCCAACTGCACCCCCAACGTAATTCAATCGCCAGCCGTGGAGAAACCAAGTGACAAAGGCCAGCTGGTCATGCGGTTGCACCACCCTCAGGTTTCACCACAGAATGAAGGCAATTGTTGGTAAGATATGGAGGGATCCGAAAATGATGGATACCCCTTTTGTCATCATCCATTTATAGATGGGATTTTCCATGAAATAAACCATCCAGCTATGGGGGTACCCCAAAAATACTCAGGAAACACCCATGCCATATGAACAGGAACAAAAACATATTGCCATGGGTCAAGTTACCTTTTACCCCTGGTGGACATCAAAATAGCTGGTAAATGGATGTCCATTCCACTATTGATTCATAGCCATGTGAAAATCTGGTTACCCTCTGGTTATTCAACATAGCTATGGCATAAATCGCCATTCTCAATAGGTAAATATAGGTTTTCTCATCCATAAATGGACCGTTTTCCATAGCTATGTTAAATAGCCAAAGGGTAAAATATCTACAAAAAATCATATGTTTGCTACTCTATGATATTATTCTAGCTATGATATTTCGTGTTTGTTTCATGGCCAAATTTTCATAAGGCAATCCTATGATATCATTGGAGATATCATGAGATATCCATATTGATAATTGTCACCCATATTGGTCTTTGGTAATTGTTTTATGAATTAGGGGTGATATATTAGTTATATTATAGTAACTTAGCGGTAATAACATGTATGAAATAGGCGTTTCATTGTACATATAAAATACCATAAACTATTAGTTATGTTCATGAATGTCGCAAAACTATTATATGTTATAGCTTGTGAAGTATTACCATTAGGGGTCTAAGATATCATTGTCTTGAAAAGAAACTCCCTTGCCATCATTGAAATAGAGATATCATTCTTGTAATATAATCAAGATATCATTATTGCCCATATTGGTCATTGAAATAATATATCATATAGGAATATTATTACACTAGAGAGTATGAGATATCCTCGTCTTGAAATGACATGGCTATGATATGGCCGTATTTTTCTTGTACTATATACATCTTGATTAAATTACCGAAAGCAGGTTCTATCTGGATGAATATCTCTCGTATGTATCCAGATTTGTTCATTGTCCCAACTACAAATACCAATATAATGACGTTTGTCTTTGGGAAGTCATATATATATATTATATCTATCTAAGTAAATTGTAGTATTTCGAAAGAAGGCCAATTAGGAGTGATTCCCCTTACTGACCATTATCCCAGGGTTCGGTCGCAGTTGATGCTGTACCAACTATTATATATACCCTTTTGTTTCCTCATAAACAAATATTACCCTCTGGTAAACTAACATAGCTATGGAAAGCCACCATTTTCTAGCTGGGTAAATCAACTATTTCGACTGGCCATGGCTTCAACAGCGAACTGTAACAAAATTACCAAGAGGGTATAATTATTCCATGAAGTGGATTATAACACCATTAAATCCCATTAAATCCCCATTAAATCCCAATTAAATCCCATTAAATCCCCATTAAATCCCCATTAGATTCCCATTATATTCCATGTTGAACATATTGGCTACTCATTGCTACTGGACATGTCTTCAATTTTCCGAAAAAAATACCCTCGTGATTGATCGTCTTCTGGGATTGAATCAACATTGGCACGGGGGGGGTACAGAATGGTGACCATTTAGACAGACCCAGCATGATGAATTACTGACTGGTTGGTTAATAATGGGATTTTGTTATGGGATAATCAGAAAAATAATGGGATTATAGAATAATAGTATATAATAGTGGTTATAATACCAATAATATCTGGTTGGTGGTTGAGCCACCCCTCTGAAAAATATGATATAGTCAATGGGAAGGATTATCCCATATATGAAATGGACAAATAAAACATGTTTGAAACCACCAACCAGATATTAAATGTCACAATCAAAATCAATCAGCGTGAGTATGACATGTATTGAAATGTCACATGTGTTTAACCATTTCCCACCCCATTCACCTTGCACTAAAAGCAGTAGATCTGCGGTTAGATTTCACGTGCCATGTCCTTCCTTCTACCAAGCTGCGCGTTCACGGCGGAACAATGGGTCAAAGCCTGCGTTTCGAACTCACGCTGCCGTTTGCAAGGGGAGATAAACATCATGATTAACGGCGGATTAATGGTGATTAATATGAGATGATACGATATAATTCATGGTATAATCCCCAAATATTCCCCAAAACATGTTTTGATAGTGATTGTTTTCTCTATGTTTGCGGGATTCTGGTAGAACCAATTAGGGTGTCAGCAAGAAATGCATCCAAATGTGGAGATTTAAAGAATCCACAAATGGTGCTGGAACATGCTTTTCACCACCAAGATTGTCACCAAGCTTGTGGATTTGGCCACATACCCTGTACGAGTCAACTAGAATCAAGTTGTCATTGAAGGGCACATACCCAACTTTGCTCCCATAATTCGCTAATCCCTGGGCCAAGAAGAATAACATAGAATAGCCAGGCAATGAAACCCTATCATAGACTTTTCAGGTACGAATACGTTCAGTGTATAAAGGGGGTATGGCTAGTAATTGGTTATACGACATGAATTTATGTCGCTTTTTGGGCACCTGTGTCAATTGGTCTAACATCCGCAAACCATAAAATTTTGGCAGCTGTCTCCAACAATATACCCTCTGGTAAACGTTAACGAACTGGAAAATCACCATGCTATCAATGGGTAAATCCACGAACTAAATCACCATTTTCAATAGCTTTTTGTATGTTTACCAGAGGGTAAACCTCCGTTTTCCTATGGTTTTCCTATGGTTTTCCTATGGTTTTTGACATAACCAGAGGGTAACTGTTGGGTAATTTTTCACGTGGCAAATGAAGCCAACTTTTCCTGGGAAAATCTGGGAGAATCATCGAAGTAGAGCCACGTTGAACTACTGCAGCTATAGCCCTTTACACTTATTATAAATTATAGCTGGCTTATAATGATAAATATATATAAACATGTGTATATATATATATAATATCTATATACATATATATATACATACATATATATATATATAAACATATATATATATATAAACATATATATATATATACATAAACATATATCATCTTAGTTACAGGAATTATTTCTCCCACTTATAACTGGCTTTAGGGCCATAACTGTGGAGGGTATGTCAAAATCAGGCTACCGCTCCGCCCGGCTTGTTCTGCAGGTCCCAGTTCTCCATTTTTTGAAACACAGAGATTGTTGTTCCACATGTTTTCTACCCAAATCCACATTCTTTGGTTTCTTGATGGTTCTTGATGGTTCTTGATGGTTCTTGATGGTTCTTGATGGTTCTTGATGGTTGGGTGCATGAACCAATCCACCAACAAATATGGTCATCTAATTCCCAGCGAATTTAATCCGTTTTGTGTCACGCCGCCGACCGACCTGAACCAGTTCCGGGCAGAACTTGGGGATACCCTACGTGGTAAGCTAAGACAGCTATGAACATCAGCATATCCCATTGGTAAATAGGTAAATCATCTGCAAATGTGCAATTTTCATCCATTTTCCATCGCCAAATGTTCGTTGGAGGGTAAAAATCCATAATATATCCATGAAATCCCTCCAACGAACATTATGGAAAAATACAGTGAAATCACTGTAATATATCCATAATATATCCATGAAATCCATAATATCCATGAAATCACTATTACCTCACCATGAAATCTCCATTGGAAAGTTCCAAAAATCCGACCACGACGCGACGGGCGTTCGGATCTTCCCGAGAAGAATCTTGGCGCCTCTGCGAGAAGTTTCACGTTGTGAAAACGGTGATCCGTCTGTTGTTCGATTTTGGCCTCGGCGGTGAAATCACTAGATGACACGTCTGTTGAAATCACTGGTTTTTGTTGGGAAAATTGGAACCGGAAAGCCCCCTTTATTTAATGGTAAAAAACAATGGTTTCCGGCGTAGATTTTCCCTTACTTAAACCAATCCAATGAGTTTGGGGTGTATGGAATAATGTTTTATCTGGATTCAAGAGGACCATACTTCTCTAGAAACCGTTTCCAAAGTGCTCTTGAACAAAACTTATTGTTAGGTAGTTAGATGGGCTTATATATATATACGTATACATAGTATATCGTTTTATATGTTGTTTACACCAAGTGAACTGGTTCACATGGTTTAGCTAGGGCTATTTCATCACCACAAAGCCTGTGAAAAAGTCAGCAAAAGTTCGCTGAAAAGTTCGCCATTGATAGCTCCATGACTTGCCTATGAAAAAATCATCCACCAGAAGATGTTCCCATTACCCTCTGGTAAACTAACATAACTATGGAAAATCACATTTTTTAATGGGTAAATCCACTATAAATGGCCATTTTCAATAGCTATGTTAGTTTACCAGAGGGTAAAACGAACCCTCCATTCTAGAGATTTTCCCATAGCTTCCTATGATTTGCCAATGGTTTTTTATGGCCTCGTTTTTCCCCCCAGACTTGGGAAACATCCACAATACCCTCTGGGCATTTAACGGTGTTCTATGGAAAATCACAAATCGAAAAATAATGATCATCATAAATCATCGATTTCAAGTTTCATCAGTTTTCCTTAGTTATGTTACATACCCATAGGTTTTTCCTTTTTTTCCCACATCATATTGTTATTGTTGGTTTTCCCATAGAATATCCCATCAAAAACCACCATGAAATGACGATTGTAAATTCCTGCCAAAAAACCTTGTTGAATCCTCAGTTATTCCAATATTCTCCTGTTTTTTTGGAGTTAAATCATGTTGAATCAACATGTTTCGCGGTTAATAACCTAACCTAAGCCATTTTAGTTTCACGATATTTGAAGATCGTGAAAAATCTACATGCAAACGATTCGCTCCTTCAGGTGAAATCTCCTGGTAGTTGTTGGGGTTGGAAGATGAATGTTTCCTCTATAAAACGAGGCTATTTTCAGGCTATTTTCAGGGTCAACTTATGTTAATTTACCAGAGGATAACATTTAAACAGTTAAACAACACATTTTGCATGTGAAATTTAGTGGTGAATGGGGATATCCCAAAAAATATTTCCATTATAATGGGGATATCCCAATGGTGAAATTTAATTACTATTACCCTCTGGTTATGACTAACATAGCTGGCTGGAAAATCCCAACCATAAATGGAGGTTTATAGCTGGGAAAATAATCTATTTCTATGGGCCATGGCTTCCATGGCTATGTTAAATAACCAGAGGGTAATATGAATTCATTGCTAATCAATGTTAAATTTGATGTTAATGACCACGTTCCCTATACTAAACTTGTCAGACACACCAACCTATTAGATCAATTTGCGTAGTCCCCAATGATCTTCCCACACAAAAAAAAACATTCTCATGGTCAATCGTTTTTCTAGTTCACCAACAAGAACATCATCTTTTTGCTGATTAAGGTGATTTTTCGATTTTTTTGTGCCAAAAAAACAATATGTTTTGAAAAAGGTTTGGGATATACCATCTGAAAATCACCGATCAGATGGATATCCCCTAGCATTTTTTTGGAGCTATGGATATCCTGATATTTCAACCAGCTTGGGGATATCCTTACCTGATCGACTTACTGATGCGTTTTACGTAGGGAATTTTCTGGAATGATCCCAGTCATCACGACAGTTTCATGTCATCATCCCAGCAACTCCCAGCAACCCATCCAGCAACCCTACGTTTAGCACGCACCAGTAAGTCGATGGTTGGGAAAAAAAACAGATACCCTCTGGTAAACGTTTACAGTTTGCGAACTGGACAGATCCACCATTTGTTCAGGGAAAACTCACTATTTCGACTGGGCCATGGCTTCCAGTTCGCAAACTGTTGACAAATTACCAATTAGTAAGACGAAGCCTCCATTTTGTTGGAAGATGTTCCCATATATGACGAAGCCTCCATTTCTAGAGATTTCCCATAGGTTTTCCCATTTTTCCATCGATGCTTGGGACAAAAAACAACTGGTTGGTGGTTTTTCGCCATCCCTCTGAAAAATCATGGACTTCGTCAGTTGGGATGATGACATTCCAGATATGATGGGAAAATCATAATCCATTCCATGGTTCCAGTCACCACCAACCAGTGATTATTAACCATTATTAACCATCATTAACCACTATTATTGGTATATAATCCCATTATAAAGATGATTATCCCACTATAATACCCATATATTAACCATATATTGTCCATCATTAACCATCATTACCCCATTCATTACCCCATACATTTCATTATAGTGATGGTTAATAATGGTGATGGATAATGATGTTGTAACCATTATTAGCCATAGTGATAATGTTGTTAATAGATGTGTTAATAGCTGATAATAGATGGATGATGGTTAATGGTTTTCATTGTCACAATGGTTGGCTAACCATGGTTAATAAAGGTTAATCAATGGTTAATAATAGTGAATAGTGAATATAATGGGATAATCATCTTTATAATGGGATTGGTATATAATACCCATAATGGGAATATAATGGAAATCCCATTAATTAACAAGATATCAATCTGATCGGTGTTTTTTTTTCTGATCTCGCTGCGCGGCCGTGGCTCCCGTGGCTCCCGGACCACGGCAGTTCCAGAGGCCTTCGGAAAGTATTTCCTGCGCGGAGTCGTCCCTGACCCTCCACGGATGACTTAATGGTGATTTAATGGTGGCTTAATGGTGATTTAATGGGATTTTATAATATTTTATGGTGATTTGATGGGATTTTATAATATTTTATGGTGATTTAATGGGATATTATATATATATGGTGGTGAAACGGAAATCATCATGATTTAACCAACAAAAATTGGGATGTTGATGGGAATACCATCCACGAATCAAGCATGGCAATTCAAAATCCTCTGGAAAAAAACGATTTAAATGGAAAAGATCATCGAAATAAATGCTGAATTGTCCAGCAAGCAATGATCTATTACCATAGGGTAAGTATCGTGGGAGTATCCCCTCAATGTGCTTTGTGATGAACAGATTCTGCCCCGTTTTGCACCCCGGCTTTCCTATGTAAGGTCAACCAAACTTTCGATTGACCTTTTTGGGGGATTGCTATTTATTCATGGTGCATTCTTAATTCCTGATAATATCTCATCATATCCATTGATATCCCACTATATCAATTATCTCGTTAACATCCCTAATCCTCTGATATCCAAATATCATGTTATTTTGAGTTAACATTCCCTCATATTAAGTTCACATCCCTTCATATCCATGTCTTATATCCATGTTGGATGGTTAAATCAAATTGTATCACCGTATCACCATTTATCAGCCAAGTGCATCACATTATACGATGGATATCCCATTTATACGAGTACCAATGATATTCCAGTAAAATCCACCACTAAACCCCCATGAAATGCCAGTAAATCCCCATTAAATCACCATTAAATCCCAACCTCAACACTAAAATACTATGAAATCCTATGAAACCACCATGAATTCCCAGTAAAATCACCATTTCTTGAAGCTTGGTGTGGTAAGTTTTTAATGGAGCCCTACCCGGTTTTTCGCCCCGGCTCCTCACAGAGGTCGGGGTGGTCAAGCGAGAGCCCTGCGCGCAAGCGCAAGGCGAGGCAGCCGCGGCGGGATCTTGAAGTGAAAGTCGATGGTTACCCTCTGGTAATTTAACATAGCTATTGAAAATGACCATTTATAGTGGATTTTCCCATTAATAATGATGATTTTCCATAGTTATGTTAGTTTACCAGAGGGTAATCATAGTGATTATATATGGATTTGTCTGAAAATAGGGTATATTCCCAATTATAGCCATTTAATAGGGATAATGATCATTAACCATTGGGTTTAGGGGTACACTATTTTCAGACACACCCATATGCTTAGAAACCACCAACCAGATTATAGTGATGGTTACTAATGGTTAATGATGGGATTAAAATTATGGTTAACGACCATATATAACCACTATAATTACCAATTGATGGTTAATCATAGTGGTTATATTTGGTTATATGATGGGATTATAACATATGATAGTTAATGATGGATATTTATGATGGTTCAGAATGGTGATGGAAAGTTATGTTGTAACCACTATTAGCCATAGTGATAATCTTGTTAATCGATGTGTTAATAGCTGATGGTTAATGTTAATGGTGATGGTTATTAATTAAGTTTACATGTTTATAGTGATGGTTAATAATGGTGATGGATAATGACCGGTTGGTGGTTTCAACCCTGAGAAAAATGTGAAAGTCAGATTGGATCATCATCCCAACTATTGGGGAAAAAATGTTAATAATTGTGATTATATCATGGGATAATAATGGGATAATCATCAATAATGGGATTATATAATAATAGTGGTTATAATACCAATAATACTGGTTGGTGGTTTCAACCCCTCTGAAAAATGTGAAAGTCATTCCATATATATGGATAAATAGAAAATGTTTGAAACCACCAACCAGAATTATAGTGATGGTTGATAATGGTGACGGATAATGATGTTGTAGCCATTATTAGCCATAGTGATAATGTTGTTGATAGATATGTTCATAGCTGATAATGGATGGATGATAGTTAATGGTTTTCATTGTCATAATGGTTGGCTAACCATGGTTAATAAAGGTTAATCGATGGTTAATAAGAGTGAATAGTGATTGATGGTTGATGATTGGTTAGTAATGTTTCATAATGTTTTATGATTTATAATGGAATCCTATAAATATGACTACTATATGATGGTTATTAACGGTTGATAGTCATTAATCATGGCTAATGAACGGATGGTTAATAATAAGTAAATAAAACTAAATTAGAAATTTGCATCTATAATCATATACATACGATGATATATGGCAGTGTGTCAAAACCTTGTACCCCTGTAGTTCACATCAAAATAGCTGGTAAATGGATGTTCATCCCATTAAAAATGCTATTAATAGGTATTGATCCATAGCCATATGGGAATAGACTGTGGAAACAAAAACATGGCAGCTTCATGAGGAATATACATCGCTGGAAGGGTCACATCCACAACATCACGGCAGGCCTCACGGCAGGCCTCACGGCAGGCCGTGTCTGCAGGATCCATCCTGACCTAGTGACCTAGTGGCCTAGTCGTAACTTGGGAGCAAGAAAAATGGCATTTGAATGATGAAATGGTTATATAATATTATATAATTATATAATGGATAATCAATAATGGTGATTGATCGTTGATAATGGTGATGTTCATTGTTAATCATGATTAATGGTGATTAACGAATTAATTTTTAGGTGATTAACGATGATTATCCGATGATTCAATGGAATTAGCCTCCATTTTTCCGAAAAAACGTGGCTTCAAAATCCACCATTCACCAAACGATTGGCGCCACCTGAAAAGGAATAGATATGATGGATGAAATATCCATATATTAATATATAATAGATATGGATATGATATTAATAGATATTGATAAAAGAAATAGATATGACTCTTTCTCAGACTGTTCAATATTAATATAAGTTTCAAGTCTCCTCTTCCGCCACCTCCGTCCTGAACGAAATGTGTCATTTCGTCTTTCTCAATGGATGATCTCTCAGACTCTGTTTCTCCGAGAGGATCTGTTTGCGAAGATTCCCATGCCGCAGCCACGTGACATTCCGGGAATGCACAGATGTCGAGCCTCAAGCTCCCTGTTGTTTCTACTTGACTGGTGAGTTTTCGATCCCTTAAGTCTCTTCGAATCGGAGATTTATGTGACAGATGCACCAGATTTCCCAACCCCTTTGTCTTGAAACTCACATCAAAAGTTACGATTTCCCAGCCACCTTTGATCACCGGATGGTATAATGGGAACTAATATCAGAATTGTACATGCGTAAAGTGTCAAAACCAAGGATAAACCATGATAAACCTACCATTTGGAAGTTAATACCATCCATTTACTTACTGGTGCTTAGTAGGGAATGGATGGAAATGGGGGAATGGGATGATTATTACTAGTGATTATGGATTATTCCCTCATTCCCTACTAAGCACCAGTAAGTTTACCATGATTTTGGGGATGGTTTATGGCATTCAGTTTACCACATTCATGGTTTTTTACGCAACCGTCTTCATGGACAGAAACGGCGCCCAACTCCCACAAGCCTTGTAGCCTCTGGTAATTTGTTACAGTTTGCGAACTGGAAAATGGCCATCGAAATAATTGATTTACCTTCTAAAAATGGTAATTTTCCAGTTCGTTATGTAAACGTTTACCAGAGGGTAACTGATCAGATTTTATGGCTTACAACCTATTTGCCAAGTTTGCCAAGCTGAAAAAATCCTTTCCTGAGAATCCCGCTCCGACCCTGGTCGCTGGATCTGTTCATCTTTCATTAGTGGGGAAAGGGATTAGTTCACTCGGATGGGAGTCTAGAAATTGATCCAATCATAGGCATGGCCAATCTAAGCTGCCCAGCAAAATTTGTTTCTTTAGTTACGGTTGACATATTATTCGCATCGATAACAACAAAATGAAGCACTAAAAAGTATACATTCCTTAGTAGTGACCCAACGTTAGTAGATACATCCACCTATCCACCACACAGTAAGTGCAAACATGGCTTTGAAAATAGGTTACCCAAAAATTCCGGGTTTAAAACCTCCATTCTCCCGTCATTATTGGGAAAAAAAACCGTAGGGTCGTCATTTTACATCTTCCAGTAGGGGTATACCCAATGAAAGCTACTGGAACCTCAAACTTGGGGATGGTTTCTGTCATAGTTCTCCCATAAAAACGTAGGGGTATAGTTATCCAATAATGGGTTCTGTCATAGATATTCACAATAGTTATACGACAGCTGTCATAGATATCCCAAAATATGATCCATGATCCCAATTAATATCAGTTAATATACCCCAATAATAAAATGGATCATAATCCGAAAAATCAACCATTCTCAATTCTTGATTATCACGGTCGGGATATATTATCCCATTATTATGGATAGTATGTCAACCATTATTATGGATATTATCAACCAATATGATCCCATTCTTATCCCCTCTCCAACCGCTGCCCGCCGAGTCGTTCGAACTCTTCTCCGCCACATATGTCAGGGCCTGGAGCCGTGCGAGCGGAGCGGGCTGCCGCGTCGCGGAAAACGATGGACATGTTTGGAAAATGATGATTAACTGTTCCAGCTATTTATGGGGGATATGCTATATGATATCAATATATATATATATATATGTGTATATATATATATATATGACTATATATATATTATGTATATATATATTATGTATATCAATTTTGTTGATGGTTTTAACCCTGACAACATCTCATCATATCCATTCTTATCCTATTGTATCAGTGATGTCCCGCTTCTATCCATGATGCCATTTGGATTTTTTCATCTCTATCGTTTCAATGTTATTCCCAACTTCTAGCCCATTTATATCCCTCTTCCTACAAATATCCGAATATCAATAATCCAAAATCAACAAAATACAACGTCACTATGTTGTTCACTCTGATTTTTTAAGAATATCCCATTGCATCCAATTAAATCACCAGTTCAATCGGCTTCATCACTACTTGATGGTGCAATCCTGAATATTGAGAGCCCTGTTGCTTAAATGGCTTAACTAAGTATATTGTAATATCTTTGATGGTTTAAGACTATATCCCACATATTTTCAATAAGACTATTCCATGAAAACTATATCCCATATATGTGTAATATCATATTATCTGAAACATTCCATTACTCCATATTTTTAAGACTATATCCCACTAGATCAGTTACGTCCCATTTCCATTATAGCAACCCCCGACAGGATGTGAAACCTGGAACTATGGGGAATACTTCGTAAATCATCTACCATCTGGTTGTGACTAACATAGCCATGGAAAATCGCCATGCTATTAAGAACGGTAAACCATCTATTTCTATGGGCCATTTCCCATGGCCAGGGATGATATATGTTAAATAACCAGAGGGTATGTTCATCTACACCATCTTGGATGCAATTTTAGACTCTCATTGATATCCCATTCCAATCTCATTCTATCCATCAATAGGCCATATTTTGTCATTATAAATTATAAATTATAATATATATGATGGTTAACACCCCATGAAGATCCCTATTCCTACTATATACCATTCAGATACCAATAGCCAATAATCATATATCAACCATAAATCCCCGTGATAAAATGGATAAGTCTCCTTTTCGGTGGTTAGATTTTGATAATATCATATTGTATCCATTAAATGCAAAAATCCTATTATATCGGTTATATCCCAGTAGCATTGTGTATATACATTATATTATAACAATTCCCCTTCGATCAAGACATCAGTAATCAGAAATCAATCATAAATTCTCACAGTATGATCCCATTATATGTATAATTCATAGTTGAACTATATCATGAATTATATCATGAACAGTTTATAATCATTAGTTAATATCATAAATTCTCAGTATGATCCCATTCTGTTCTGGTTGGCGGTTGCAACCCCTCTGAAAAATCATGGAGTTCGTCAGTTAGGATGATGCCATTCCCAATATATGGAAAGTCACAATCCATTCATGTTCCAGTCACCACCAACCAGTGATTATTAACCATTATTAACCATTAAATTAACCATCATTATCCCATACATTTCACCAATGTTCCAGTCACCCAACCAGTTATGGATATGATCAACCCATTATCCCATTAATAAAGAGGGTATATCTCATTAATATCCCATTGAATCAGTATAAGAATCCATGAAATCCCTATGAATTCCTATGATTTTCCATCGTTTTTTGTAGCTTTACCAGGCCTTTTGTATCCCATTCTGTGAATCTCCCAGACCAAAAAAAACACCTCCCAGGGAATCACATCTTCGTCGAACCTCGCGGTTGGCCGTTTCGGGGCCGGTTTGGAGCGCAGTTGTTTCGACGAAGAAAGCTGTAGCCACTGGTAATTTCATGCTGGTTTCATGGTGATTTCATTGGGATTTAATGGGATTTTATGGTGATTTAATGATTTCATCATAATTTAACGGTGGTTTAACCTGAAAAGAAGGGAATTAATCCTGATTTAACATGATTTAACCCGATCATGGTGATAAAAAAAAGGCCATCTAACGGTGATATGTCGTGGGATTAAACTGGATTAACTGGAAATGTATGGTTTGTAAACCCCGACGACTTGGAGTCAAGTATCTCGAAAACAGCAGCAAAAATTCATGTAACGTTAACACTGAATTAAAAAATTGAAGGTGTGTGTGTGTGTAGATTAGAAAATCTCAAATCACTTGGATGATCTCAATGAAAATGGTGGTTTTTCATGATGAGAACATAACAAATCGTGATTTAACCCATCATGGGCTTCATGGAAAGGTCACCAACAATGGGAACTTTGGGGATTCCAATGGTGCGGGGGGAATCTACATCCATAATCTCGATATATCTCGATGGATTTTCTGGGCAGCTGAATTGATGTTCAAGACTTGGCTGGAACAGAACTGAGCCCATCTCTGGGAGTGTTGATGAGTTTTCTACATCAGAACAATATATGTCGATATAGATCTATCATATGTAGAAATATACACATATATGTAGAGATATGTATATATTATATAAGTATAAATATAGATACATATGTAGATTTGTATATATATATAATTACATGTATATATATAATTACATGTGTATATATATATATAGAATTATGAGCACATCGATTCAAATTCTGCTAAAGTGTGTTCTTCGTCACTTGGAAAGGATGAAATCATTTCTACATGAGATATGCCCCCCCCACTTATTTCTTCGGGTTCATGGTTCCACTTTAAGATACCGAGTAGGCGAAGAAAACAGTATAAAAACAAAAAAAAAAAACACTCGTTCCTTTCGTTCAATCCGTGATTTCCTTTTCACCAAATGCTGAGCTTTACCATGGTTTGCCTCAAAAAAAACCTTGAGTTTTTCGGTTTCGCAGGTTTTCGGGTAGTGATATGTTCAAATTGAGTTGGCAAAGAAATCCCCAACCATTTGGGCTGGTAACTTCATGAAAAATCAACCAAGGCTTCAAGGTTTTCACGTGTCACCATGCGGGTCCATATTTAACCCCAAGCTGTTTGGATTTACCCTCTGGTTATTTAACGTAGCTATGGAAAATCCATGATCAATGGAGGTTTATACCTGGGAAAATCATCTGTAAATGGGCCATTTTCCATAGCTATGTTAAATAACCAGAGGGTAATATGTTTGAACTGTGTGCTCCTGTACATTTTAGGACAAGTTAAAAACTAAGATCTATGTCAATCTATGTATCTTCGTTTTTATTTGTATCTTTGGCAGCACAAAATCGGCTCGCAGTTCTATGAATCCACTCTCGGTCCCTCACTTTCCATGGTTGTAGACCCATTCCTTCTTGTCTTCGGAATAGGCTGGTACCTGGCAGGTTGCAGCCCAATGATACATATGGGATATATATATATTTGTATGTATATTGATATTTATATTTATTGACTTACTAGTATCTATCTAAATATATATAATATATATATATAGTCATCCTGGAGTAGACAATGCCGATCGAATATTCAAAAAAAAACGCAAACATCACTCACGTGGGAATAATTATGATTGAAAGATCCATGTTCCATCTACTTCAGGATGATTATGTACATATATACACACGCATGATTACTAGTGGGTTGCTTATTGTTAATCACCAACAATGTTAGGTTGTATCGATAAGATTTATTAACCATCAACAACCACAAATTTCCAGGACAATGAGAGATCCCACAATGGGAAACCCACAATTTTAAGGCTATAAATCCCTACTAACTAATTGATCGATAACCATCAAGCAATAAAAAGTACCCTCTGGTTATGACTAACATAGCCATGGAAAATCACCATTTTCAATAGGTAAACCATCTATTTCTATGGGCCATCTATACCATGGCTATGTTAAATAACCAGAGGGTATATTATTCCCCAAACAGGATGAACCCTACCGCACGGGAAAACCATCAAATTGAGAGGCCCTTGAATCACTTGAAGCGCCGATGTTCGCCGAGTTTGTGACCAAAAAACGGTCATTTCAGGACCGCCCATTGGTTCCAGAAGCTTTACCCTCTGGTAAACGTGTACATAACTATGGACAAACACCATGCTAGTCATGGGAAAACTCACTATTTCTATGGCCATTTTCAATTGCTTTTTGTTAACGTTTACCAGAGGGTAGTAAGCCCATCCCGTGTTCATATCAATGACCCTGATTTTTTTCGGTCCCAAATATGTGATTTCATCCCCAAAAAATCACCATAGTGCCTCTGGGTTTTTTTCCATCAAGGGAAGGGACTATTTTTGAGTTTATCCATTTTGGCTATTGTTCGTTGGTTGTATCCTCCTGATATTCCCATTTAAAAAAACATCTCCATAAATTCTATCGTTTTTGATGGATCTCCATAAACGTTCCAGAAAGCCATCAATTTCAGGTACAAAGAACACATTTCAATCATAGTAATAACCATCGTTTTAGAACGACCATGGATGTGACAACATCCGCAGAACCCAGGAGTTTTAGGAAGAGGTGGCCAAGGATGGATATCAAATTGGGATACCAATGAACTTCTACAAAAGATGGACAATCTTAGCTACTAACCGCAAAAACACGTGTTTTATTTGAATGGTTTTGGATGGTTAGGCTGAAAAAACGCATCAAAATCGTACATTTTTTTGAAGTTGTACTCAAGTAGCCATGGGGAAGGGTGGGTTACCAGGGTTGAAGAACCATGGAAACCCAGAAAAAAAAAACAAGCAAAGAGCCTTGGTGTACTTCCTAAATTGTAGGTTTCCAATAAGGCAAACCAAACAAACCCTCAAGCAAAGCCATTTCAAGTTGCGTAGATTTCCTATCATGTGCTTGGAAAACTCCTGGGAATATGGATCCGTGCAGCTCCCTGGCGAAAATAACCACCACGGATAGTTTCAGACTCCAGTTGACAGGCAAAGGCCCCCCAGTGATGTTTGTTGGTTTTTTCTAACCATAGGAACTGCAGATAATATCTACCAATATCTACCATAAAGCCGCTTGAGTTATAAACCAAGTTAGCTGACGAACTGGGCACCACCTTGTAGATTACCATCTGGTTATGACCAACATAGCCATGGAAAATCATCATGTTTAATAGGTAAACCATCTATTTCTATGGGCCATCTATACCATGGCTATGTTAAATAACCAGAGGGTAGTTCTTACTTTCACAGCTATAGATGGTATTTTCTACCAAACAGCCGAGTCAATGTTCATTCGAAACTGACCTTCCCAGCATTCCTATCCAACATCGACAGTAAATAGCAACGGAAAAATGCGAAACAGTTGGAAACCTGGAAATTGTGGAGACAACAAGACATCAAACTACCATCTTCACATAACTCTCCTATCCGGGGGTTAGTCCCAGCGAACAATCCAAACCTCCATCGAGCCATAAGATTCGCGCAACGCGCGGGCCTTGGGTGGTTCATCCTCCACCAGCACTTCGAAGAGACAACCTCCAGGACCTGGATGGGACAATGTCATGGCTAAAAACCATGACTGGGAATGACTTTAACATAGAAAAAACCATCAGCACATGGGATACATAAATGATATACAAATGTATGGTAAACATAGAAAAAACCAACAGCACATAGTAAACATGGTATACATGGGATACATAAATGATAGGTAGATTTTTGTAGGATGATACCATTCATGATGATTTTTTGGAGGTATACATGGTAAAAATGGTACAATGACATGGTTTTTCCCAGATGTTTTATGGCTAAAAAACCATGGCTAAGCTGCATATTGCTAGTGTAGCTCCGCCTCCAAGAGGCAGGTTACTGGCCAGGTGCAAGGGGCCCAGGTCGCTTGCAGAAACTGGGGCCCACCATGCGTACCTTTCTGGGTTAATAAGGGTTAGTAGTGATTGACAGTGATTAACAGTGATCAATACTGATTAGCAATGATGGCAGATGTTAATCAGCGTGAATTTACCGGTAAAACTAACCAACCAACATGAACATGCTAGTAGTAAAGGTGAATAAGGGTTAGCCAATGATTGATAGTGTTTATTCATGATCAAACAAGGGATTAAGAACCAGTATTTTTAGTGGAAATTGGCGATTTTATGCCTGATATAATGCCTGATATCAGGATATTTTTTGATTTTCATGATGTTGGATTATGTGAAAATCGGTAGGTTTTTTGTGGGATTTTGGGATGTAAAAGGTGAAGACCGGTGGGGGGTCCACCTTTTTTGGGGCCGGTTTTTGTGGCGTTGTTTGATGGTTAGAAAATTTACTCGTTGATCACATACCAAAACATTCTGGCTGAGTTTAGCCATCGTTTTTTGTTTTCGATTAAATCATGATGATGTATTGATAATACTGCATCATGTTGATATTAATGGCTAGTTGGTGGTTTTTCGCCACCCCTCTGAAAAATCATGGAGTTCGTCAGTTGGGATGATGACATTCCCAATATGATGGGAAAGTCATAATCCATTCCATGGTTCCAGTCACCACCAACCAGTGATTATTAACCATTATTAACCATTATTAATCACTATTATTGGTATATAATCCCATTATAAAAATGATTATCCCATTATAATCCCATATAATACCCATATATTAATGGGATATAACTTATATAACGGAATATACCGAAAATCGCTGCCAATCCCATCAGCTCCGTTTCAGATGGGGCCCTAAAATCGACCCGATATTGCGGCCCTGGCATGGGCTGAGGATGATTGGGACCTCCATACTGTCAGAATTACTGTTGGATCGCTAGGAAAGGTTGATATATGTTGATGGTTTTCTATAAGGTGAAACAAGATAAAGCAAGAAACCAAATCAGATTCTGTGTTTACCCTCCGGAAATTTAAGATAACCATGAAAGCCGTGGCCCAAATAATTTGGTGATTTATTAGAAATAGATAAAATTGCTGGTCTTTTAGTAGACCGTCAACTTACCGGTATCAACAACAAACATCAACAAATACACAAAGCAGGGCGCTTGAGAACAACCACAAAATCTCGAGCAATCATGGAAAGGAATCATGCAAATCCCATTCAATTAAAGGGTTTGGTCATGAACTTAAGGTGAAACATCCAAACCTATGTTTGTACAAAATATTTATTCCTGATAACTTACCAAATAACTGTACATGGACTGCATACTGAGGTCCGAACTCATATACTACTTACATAGTATTCCCATATGTTATCTTCACACATTATTGTTCATGTATATTATTCACATATTAGATACATGTTGTTCAAACATATTAGTTGCAACTAAAGTCCCATAATTGATCTAGGTTTAAAAAAATACTTTACTTCGTGTGATCCCCACCATGACATGTCAGGACATGTCAGGACGTATATTTGGACAAATCTTGAATATATTCTGACATTCTATCTGACATATATTCTGGCATTCTATCTGGCAATC
>Ga0126342_10005156_pt1 | contig 22665 bp, 25 predicted proteins | sample Cyp1metagenome_FD_92528 | JGI IMG/M metagenome (GOLD analysis project Ga0126342, IMG submission 92528) | Coral microbial communities from Lord Howe Island, Old Settlement Bay, Australia - Cyphastrea 1 metagenome | ecosystem: Host-associated > Invertebrates > Cnidaria > Coral ...
CTCCCTGCTGGTCGAGGCCTGGGCTCAAATGCGCTGGGCCGCTGGGAGGATGATGTTTTGGCTGGATTTTTACACTTTGATGGAGGATTTCTTGCTATCCGGCTAGATTTCTGGTTGGTGGTGACTGGAACATTTTGATTATTTTTCCATATTTTGGGAACAATAATCCCATTTGAGTAATATTTTTCAGAGGGTTGAAACCACCAACCAGATTTGTTTCATACAAGATGTGTTGGCGTCAGAAATTTGCAAGTCAACTCCAACATCGAACACCCAAGAAGCAGTTCTGGAAGATTATTTTCCAAGGGGAAAAGGACATGTTTGTGTTCCATGTTGGAACGTAGCGGCTCTATCACTGTTTCATTTGACAAACATGGATGTATGCAAATGAGAATGGGTCACCAACTGGAAATAGATCATAATAGATCTACCAACTCCCAACAAAGATGTTCGAGACATAATCATAATCAACCAATCATGTTTTCGTAGCTAATCAATTGAGGACGGCCCCAACTGTGGTTTGGAAGGGAAGCATATAGTCATAGAACCAAAACAATTGTTCGGTTAGAGTTAAATTCAATCAAGTGAGGTAAAATTCCAAGAAAGATTCGGGAGATATGCAGCTAGCATTGGTTTAAAAAAAAACAGTTATTGAAATGGGGGATATCCAAAATGGTATTTCAAAAGGCAGACGTGGAGTAGCTGACTGATTTGGTTTTCAACAGCAGGAAACCTTTTTTTTTGGTGCATTTTGGCCATGGTTTTTGTTGGGTGTTCAGTTCACCTTCGATCAGACCTGTGAATCTGTGTTTCTTGCTGATTGTGTAGCCCATGAAATATCCCAAATACACCGGCATTTCGGGACAATCCTCATACTGCTGCAGGCTGCAATTACTTTAAGTTGATATAAAAACTGCAATTCGGTTATATCCCATGAAATATCCTCATGTTTGATGGTTAAATCCCCCATGTTTGTTTGGTTTAATCTCTTATTTCTGGACACACCCAGATTTTGCGGATTATCGAAACTTATTTTTTAAAAATGTTTGTTGATGGCAAAATCATGTTTTTTCATTGATAACCCCCCATTCCATTGGCATCCTCCCCCTCGTTACCAGTATTAATTTCACTTACAGTAAATCATGATTTTCGCTGGTCAAACCATAATCTCAAACCTCTATATTTAGTTGGTTAAAGTACTTTGCTCACAGTTTTGGTTAAACACATCCGTCATGAATTATATTGGTGTCATCATTTTCCCCATCAAAAAAAACAGGTGTTTTGAGTTTTTTGCTGGTGAAAATCCCAAATTCCTGGTAGAAGCGCCATTTTCTCCGAAAAAATCTGGCCTTCTCTCCGCTAGGACGCCACGCATCTCCTGCTGCGTTTGCTGCGTGTGGATCCACGCTGGTCCTCCGCGCGGCAGCGCGTTTCGACCGACGCGCAGAGCTGGAGGGATTTGGAGGAGGTGGGGAGAGGATTTGGGGGTACCCTCTGGTTATGACTAACATAGCCATGGAAAATGGCACATTTATAGATGGTTTACCTATGAATAGCATGGTGATTTTCCATGGCTATGTTAGTCATAACCAGATGGTAAGTGGAGTTTTTTAACATTTACCCTCATAAACTAATGTGGAAAAGCCAGCAGAGATCATATTTTCCCAACGGAAACCATTGGTTTACCACATCTATGTTAGTTTACCCTGTAAATAGTAGGAGGTAACCGTTAGAAGTTACTTAATCATCAAAATTTTGGATCCAACCAGTCAAAGCGAAAGGAATTTATTTATTGATTTAACTTTTATCCATTAGAAATTTGGATTCGCCATGATCGGAAGTGACTGAACCATCAAAACTTGGAATGTAATCAGCCAAAGTGTGGATTTATGAGTCAGAAAATAGAGAGTTAATGATTTAATTCGCCTTAGACTTTGGATTTAACATGATTTGACCAGCCACAAAGAATATTTAACATTGCTTAGTGGTGTGCGGAAAAAAATGCTTTGGGTGGGGATATGGGTATGGTAAATGGTGAGTTGTTGAACTGGTGATTTGACCAAGTGTAAGTTAAGCCTTTTGGCATGTTGATGATCGTACCACCAGCTGATATTCATGATTCCATGGTATCGAGGATTGGGTATGGTAAATGTATGTAATTGTGGGATTTTTCATGCCTAAAATAGGGATTTAGTTTAAGAACGAAATAGGAATTCCAGTTAACTGAAGTTTGGCATGGAGTGACGGTATGGGGATGTAGGGGGATATAGTGGACTAAGACTATAAAGTGATATGTAACCAACAATATGATATGGGGTTGGTTTGAAAATGAAGTATACTCCAAGATTTGAATGGGAAAAGAGGAGAAGAAGTGAACTTAGGTACATATTGTTGGGCAAACCCATGTACCCCACTTCACGATCTTGATCATGTGCGGGATGGTATTTCAAACCATATCCGAATAAGTCGGGGTCGCATTTGGTAGGATCAAATAATGGATATGGAAATAATGAAAGTACCAATAATTGGATACGTGGAATGATATATTCATATATTGTACAGGATATGTTATGTGCAAGACAATTAGTGACTGGTATCCCATGGGATAACAATGGATAATGATCATTCCCTTCTCGAAACTGTTAGCCTGCCCCAAAAAAAGAATACGCCTTTGGTGGATTTTCGGGTGAGACAGACCAACATTGGACATCCAGGACATCGAACTAGTAGTTCAAAGCCATACCCACCTAATTCGACCATTTTGTTTCTGATAGGTGTCAAGAAATATGATCAACCATTTCAGTTGACACGTTGTACAGGATCTGAGTCCCACTGATTAAGGAATTTATGGGAAGTTTTTTAAGGTCCTTTAATGTCCTTTAACCCATATTTGTTGTGCAGAAAACGTGAAATTCTGGGATACAGTATCCCTTAGGATACCCAATCCTTTGGCAGACCACCAGAAGCTCCAGCATTTTTCCACAGCTTCCCAGGATTTGAAAGCGGATCGAGGTATTGCGCTTCTGGCAGTGGCACAGGAGGGGTGACGTTGCGCATGACTTGCCCAAGCCCGCCCAGTAAGATATGACGTAGATCTATGAACAGATGTCCTTTTCCCATTGGTAGGTTGATTAATAGAGGGGTTTGAAGAAACCCCTTTAACAACAGGTTTCTATGATGATAGATGGTATACCAGCTCCCGGCCCCTCTATTTTTACAAAAAGGACATTATTGGATGATCTATGGATAACAACACATGACCCAACGAAAATCATCCCCCTAATCTTTTTTATACCCCATTCGAAACCATGGTTTTTTGTGGGGAATTTCCACATTCCATTGGGACCATTTCGGAGGTGTTTAATATTAGGGGGATGGGATTAATCTACAAATGATGGGTGTTCCGTGTATCTATATTAATCTATTGGAGGGTAAATCCATAGGAACTCGTAGGATCCATAGTGAATATTTGCCCGGTCATGAACGAGAGGTGCACAGTTCTCCCAAGTGGACAGGTGTTTTTGAATTGGGGGAGTTTCCAAGTGTGTAAGTCATCAGCGGGGTCATGATGGCCAGTAGTTTAAATCCACACTCTGTATATATATATACAGAGTATATATATATATACAGAGTATATATATATACAGAGTGTATATATATATTTATACAGAGTGTATATATATATACAGAGTATATATATATGCAGAGTATATATATATATACAGAGTATATATATACAGAGTATATATATATACAGAGTATATATATATGTATACAGAGTATATATATATATATATAATATCAATCAATCTAACCCCTGTCTTGACACATGATGGCCCCACGCACCTAAGTATAGACTTAAACTCAGTTCTCTCCCTCCTGCTACCATGTCCCATTGTCACCAGCATGAGTCGATAGGGTGTTTCTTAATATCCTACCTGTTTCAGCACCATTGTTATCATTCCATTTAAAATTAGATCTATACTTGTAGTATGATTGATGTATAACCTTCTATAAAGCCATTCTTTTGCTTGTAGGACCACCCCAGTTACGAGCTGGTCAGTCTCCATTGCCATAGTGCCAAAATGTGTCAGTTTGTTATGGGACAACCCCAGGAAATGCGCACTTTCTAAGCAGGATAACTAACCAGTTACAAATCACTGGTTGGTGGTTTGGAACATGGCTTATATTTTCCCCAATAGTTGGGATGATTTTCTCCAATCTGACGAACTCATATTGTTCAGGGGGGCAGGTATACCACCAATTAGATCATCATTGCTTCAATCCCCATGTGCATTGATGTGTTGTCAAGTTCTATCCCCATCAAGTTGTTAGTTAAAGTGGGATCATCCTCCAAAAATCCTGCAAGTAATTGGTGGTTTACCCCAGTTGAGTATAGGATAGTATAGGTAAATCCACTTTAAAGTGGGGCTATAACTGGGTGAACCACCAAGCAACCATTCAACTTCATTCAATCCTGTTTCAAATGGGACTTCCCATTGCCAACCATCGTATACCCACTTCTGCAACCCACAGGAGCCTTCGCTCTTGTCGGAGTCGGTCTTTCTATCGGACGCCGAAGTGGTGCTGGCGGCAGCAAAGAAGGACGGTAAAAGATGGTAAAAGCGTCATTCGTCTGGGGTGAGATTGGTTGGGTTGAAGAAAATTATGATTGGCATTGATGGGCAACATTAAATTGGATTTTTAGAGCAATGCAATCATATTGTTTATTGTCATTATATATCATCATCATCATAATAATAATAATAATCATCATCATCATCATGATCATCATGATCATCATCATCATCATCATATGTAATCTTTTTCAATAGCATCATCGCAGGCATCGATTGTGATTGTTGTATTGTTCTCAAGCTGATGGTAGCAGTCTTTGACCGGCCGTCCAGCAAAACAGGCGACTACAGGGGTCACGAATATCCAGGAGCAGCAAGCCATGGCTTCTGTCAATGTTGAATGGCTTGTTCGGGGGTTGTGAGGCCATTGTACTATATCAATTGACAGAATTGTTCACAGAGATATACGTATGTATTGTTCTGCACTGTCTACTGTACAATTTCATGTTACGTCATTGCATACATAAACATGTCTACTTTAGGTTTATCTATTGTGTGTATATTACATGTATAGAGAGTGTGCTTGCACCCCTAACGCATTGTTATGTACGCCGCAAACTCACCACATCGCGGAAAAAAATCACGGCATTTCTTGCATCGCAGGATACCTCGGTCCTGCCGCTGGCGTCCCACGAGCTGTGGAATGATGACGCTTTTGTTGAAGCAGCCATTGATACTTGGACTTTTTTGTAGGGATTGTCATGGGATTTTCATGGGATTTTGTGGAATTAATGGTACTTTATGGGAATCGAATGGGATTGTAATTCATTTGATGGGATAATATGGTAAACGTCCAAGTGAATCATGGAAAATATCCTGGTTGACGGGTTGAGAACTAGGGACCTACCTACTGTGGATTAGGGGTGCTATTAATGGCTCCCGTGAAACAGGTGTTAACCCAGAAATATTGGTGCAGAGCCAGGTTTGATGAGTCTCTAAACCAATTATTTTTCGAGTGGTTGAATGCCAGTGAATACAGCACAGCACATGTGATTTGTTCACACAAAAAATGCTGATAAGGCTCGCAAGTAGCCAGGAAAACCACAGGGGTCATAACTGGTTGGTGGTTTGGAACATGAATTTTATGACTTTCCATATATTGGGAATGTCATCATCCCAACTGACTTTCATGGTTAAAACGGCAAGTTAGATTACCAGAGGGGGGATTTCGCATGATCTTCCGGTTGGTGGTTTGGAACATGTTTAATTGTTCCATATATTGGGAATAATCATCCCAACTGACGAACTCCATCATTTTTCAGAGGGGTGGCGAAAAACCACCAACCAGGCATTCATATATCATTCAAGACACCAACCAGTCTGGGATAGTCTGGGATGAGGCTCAACCATCTGGCGCCATCTGTTTTTTACACTATCTTATACCCTGACTCGGGGAGTCCAAAGCCTCAGAAGAGCCTTTTTCCCATAATATACATACATATATATATATATATCATAGTTATTTATTTATTTTTCTATTTATTTATTCATTTACACATTATCTAACCACCCAAAAATCTCTGAAGTCTGAGACGTTGACAATTGACTTGGTCAATAAGTATAAATTCAACCGTATTCAACTTATGATGGAAATTTGATACATACAACTAATTTCCAATCATCATTAGCCATCATAAACCATCACTAACCGTCATTGTCCTCCAGTAAGCTAACATATTGGCGAGTTTCATGGATTTGCCATATCTACCATCTGGTTATTTAACATATGGAGGCCATGACCCATTTAGCTCAATGATTCATAATGATTTGCCTATTGAAAATAGATGAAAATAGTGATTACATATACAAAATAAAAAACCTCTATTGGGGATGCTTTATGGCATTGGGTTTACCACATTATAATTCCATCAAATGGATTCTAATCCCTTAAATTCCAATGAAACCCCATTGAATTCCCCTTAAATCCCCTTAAATCCCATTCCCATTTGATATCTATATATCTATCTATCTATCTATCTATCTATCTATCTATATCTTCCTTTACCTTCCCGGCAATTCCCTGTCCCTTTTCGTATCACCAAAGGCTTTAGACGCGAAGAAAGCGGTACAGCTGGCCTTGGACTCGCGGCTGGATGAGCTCAGCGCCCAGCAGTGTCTCCAAGCGGTGCGTCAGGCGATGGATGGGGAGCCTTGAGGGACCAGGATTTCCCCAAGGAACGTATGAATGGTTGATTTTCCTAGTAACTATAGTTAGTTAGCCATGTTATATATCAAAATCATATTTTAATCCATGTTATATATTTATATATATATATATATATACAATGTGGGCCACTCCAATAACTCCAATAACTATGGTTTATAGGTGATATATCTATAGTTAATGGGATTATGAATGGTTGATTTTCCTACAAAGTGGGGCCCCCGTTTGATAGCTAAGTTGGTGCAAATAACTCCAATAACTATGGTTTATAGGTGATATATCTATAGTTAGTGGGATTATAAACCAACTTATAACTGGGGGGGCACCACCTGGTAGTAACTATAGTTAGTTAGCCACTGGAACTATCCCAGTTCATGGAGAAACTAGTAACTATACTTAAACTAACTATAAACGCTTGATTTTCTACTTAAAGTAACTATTGTAAGGATCATAGAAACGATATTTTATATAGTAACTATAGTTAGGTTACTGTATAAATATAAATGGTTGATTTTCTACTTAAAGGATCAGTAACTATACTTAGTTAGTCTAGTTGTAACATGTTGTAAGCCACTTGGGAAAAATGGATAGTAACTATGGTTAGTCTGGTAGCCACATGTGTAAATAGGATAAGCCACGAATGTAAAGGACTTACGATCAGCAGGGTGATTTTGGTGAGCAAACCAGTTTGATTGGATTGGTTTAAGGGAAATTTTACAGGAAACCATAGATTTTCCCATGAAATTCAGGGGGCTTTCCTGCAGATTTTCCCTTAAACCAATCCATTGACAGTTACGATCCCTCAGATGATCCTCCAAGTGGGGTAAACCGACAGAAAGATGTGGAACATCCCTGATTTCCCGATGAAAATGGTCGATGAAAATGGTTGATTCTCTACTTAAAGGATCATCCCATGTGTTTCGTTCGTGGTTGTGGTGATCGTAAGTCTGGTGATCGTAAGTCCCAAAAATTGTTTTAAGCTATCAAAATGATGGTTTATGCATGGTGAAACTACCCCGCAAGTTGGGAAATAACCCCTACAACCACGCTCATATAACCACCTATTGTTGGAACTGCACGCCCAAGTCATAGCTAACTTCTAAACGTGGACGATGAACCCGGCAAATTTGGGAGTTATGCATCACCTGTTTTTAGTTCACCATTTGGAAAGCGATTTGAATAGTGAATAGAAAACATTCAAAAATGTATGTTTTGTTTCCAGATGGGGAGATTTCGGAGAAAATGGGAGGATCAAAGCAACAGCGAAGTGTCCTGCCACACGAAGAATCTGCAAGGTGGTGCCAAATACTTAGCTAAGGTATGCTAAGGTGGTGGAAATGACTAGATTAACTCTTGGGATTTATGGTGGATATATCTATGGTTGGACAGGTGTACAAACCAACAAACAAAAGTGTGGTCGAAAAAGATGCACTTCGTACAGTGATTCTACAGACCTACTTGGTAGGGGTACATCATGCCCCAAAGGCCTTCAAGTTGGCTTACAAAAAAATGCGGGAGGCTTGTTGAAAGGATCATGGCAAAAAGAAATAAACATGTAAGAATCATAGTTTTCAGTGAAGACGTTCCTTGAATCACCTCCATTCGACTGGTTCTCCAAGATAGGGGGTCACCACTGTCACCACCCTGGCGAGCACGGCTCCAGAATGGCCTGGTGTTGGAGCTGCTTCCTCTTCCGCTTCGGAGTCCAGAGATATTGCAGGCAGCCATGGAGCAGGCGAGGTGGCAGCGTGGCTCCAAGAGTTTGTGAGATGGGAAATATATAACTGGTTGGTGGTTTGGAACATGGCTGGATGATTTTTCCATTCAGTTGGGAATGGAATTTCATCATCCCAACTGACGAACTCACGAACCATCATTTTTCAGAGGGGTGGCGAAAAACCACCAACCAGATAAATATGGGTGTCTTTGAAAATGGTGGATGCCCCAAAATGCTGGATTTTCATGGTGAAAATGTGAGATTAAGCACCATTTTAGCCGTGGCTTGCCCCACCTTGCAGGAAGCTATGTCAGCTATCCCTGGAGTTTTTTTGGGTGAAGAAACTGATGATGGGGATAGCTATTCACCCAGTATGAATATCTGCTTGGTGGTTTGGAACATGAATGGATTATGACTTTCCATATATTGGGAATGTCATCATCCCAAGTGACTTTCATATTTTTCAAGATGGTTAAAACCGCCAACCAGGTGGTTTAATACCCAGGAACAATTGTTGGATGTTGTGGTTGATAGTAGCGAAATCCCATAAACCACCAATTTGGGATGGTTTTTCAACCCTATAAATACAGGGATGTTTACCATCTATCAACTGGTGCAGGATTTCGCCACCATCTACAGTATGATTAGCCAGTATAATGGATGGCAATTAGTGATTACGCTGGCTGAATGGCTCGCTAGAATCTGCTACAATCACTTTCCCCAATATGAAATACCCACGATATGGCCCCGGGACCGGAAAGGACTTCCTGACAACCGTGATTATACCAAGGTCGGCAAGATGACAAAACTTAGTATCCCGACGAACTCTGACGAAACAACCGTTGATGAGGAAACGAAGCAGCGAATGACCAAATGTGAGGAGCATATCCAGTTATCTGGGAAAATGACGAAAGTGGAATCAGAAGTGTCGGGACTTACATCCTTCCATGGCATGCTGAAGACCTGACCTCATTAGAGGCTACTTCAGCATCTTTTCTGTCCCATGCAAGGGCAACTTTCATCTCAAGACCAGGACGGGACAACCAAGATCCAGATCACCCAAGGACAAGGATGATCAAAATGATTCCTAATCAGTGAGCCAGTCGAACAGATTACCACTGTGCTCATCATTTTTCGTTGGGGTCTGGGTGTTCCCTATATAGATCCAGTACTAAACTAGCATTTTGTCTGCAGGGGTGTTGAAGATATGCGGGGGAAAGGATTATAAACATCAGAGACGCTGTTTGTTTTTTCGGAATCACCTTGCATGATCTGGGGATTAAAGCTGCAAAATGGATTGGTTTTAAGGTAAAATACTATACACCGGACACCGGTCCGGTTGTGAACCTCAAAAATACGGTCCGGGGTCCAGTTTCAATTTGACCTTTCAACCAATTCTAGAAATCAAAGGGGAATTGATCCGATGGGACATGTTTTTTTTTCAGGTAATGTAGGTAAAACAATGCCATAAACCACCCATTTGGTTTGGGGGATGGTTTATTATTGTTTGAACCACATTAGATTATTATACCATAGGTCTGGTTGAATTCTCACAACCACACCCTGGTAGGCTTGTAACTTTGTGTTTTCTGCATACGGGGAACTACACCAAAATGCCTTGTAATAACATATAACGTACATTATCTTGGCATTAGTGTTATATGTGTGGAATAGTCACATTATCTTGTGGGAAGAACACTTATCTTCGTACTCTTATATTCTGGGATATTCTGTTCCCACTGGCTGCTTGTTTCAGTAACCTGTCCTTGGCTGATGGTACCCCATAGTTCAGATGGAATGAACAGCATGGCCCACAAGTTGAAAATAACTGCGCGAATGGATTTTCGAAAAATCTATGTCAGCTATCGTCAACTCCAACCAGGTGTCCGTTTCGTCTCTTCGTTGTTTGGTGCCCTGTTATGATTCTTACGGCTTGTTGGCTTCTGTTCACCCATCTAACTAGACATATAGCCGGAGTTCTAATCAGAGTTGTAACCAGAGTTATCACCATGAATCACCGTTCACCCTGACAGTTCACCTAGCTCAGCCAGGATGTTTGTGCCTTGCAGTTCGCACCCGAGGCAGCGACCGCCATACGGTATAGATGGCCCATGTATGCCCATGTAGTTCGTGCTGAGTTTCCAGGTCGCAAACTCTTAGTGTACCGCTGGCCTAGAGTCACCCCATCACCATCATGAAAGGGTATCCTCAAATAACGGGTGAAAACCTTGCTCTCATGGATGACCCACATGACGGACCATGGCACTGCCTGGGAAGGTGGTTAAAGTTGGATGTATTTTGTTCTAAGTCTTCGTTCAATCATGTTCAATCAAATTTTTACCCCTTCCCCCATTCATATTCAACACCCCCAAATAACTATGGTTTAGAAGGGGAATTACACATAGTTGGGACCATCTATTAGGGGGATAGGATTATATTGGCCAAATCATGTTTTTTTCTGCCAGATCCCAGGTTTTGCTAAAACCTCATTTTGTAAGCACAATGCCAATGTCTTCAGGTTAAATCACCCGATAGCTGGGGCAATTGAATCCATGAAAAACGGCGGATTTTTCAACAGCTTTTAGTTCATCATCACCAAAACCTATTTTCAAAACTTCCAAACATCATGGCTTTATCAATATGAAAACCCACCCCAGGCAAGTTGCTGGCCTATGCCCAGTTACTGGACCCTACCCCACTTCCAACAAAAGGGTGCAACGTCGAACCAGATGCGATTGGGACTATTCAGTAAAGTGACTATGTACAAACGCAGTACAGGCGTCTCATGCGAACCCTTCATCCTGATCGAGTCGGAACCTCACCGGATAATCGCGCCATGGCTGCCGCCTTTGCGACCCTATCCCAGCTCTTTGGAGCGCCCTCCCAAGGAGGATGCCGACCCCCCAGCAGCCGCTGATGATGGCGACGATCATCCTCCACCGGATGTTGCAGCGGCCTCAACGGCCCCACTGACGCCATCACCGGAGGTCTTGGCCAGCGGCACACGACGGATCATGACGCCGGTCGACCTGAGGCGTACCAAACGCCAACGCACTGGCCCAGGCCCATCCACCTGGTACTAGAGCCAGGCGACACGGCGACGGGCTCTGATGATGCAATGCAGCACAGCTGGTGTCTTCCTTCAACTGGACCCACGATTCATTCCTGGCGTTTTCACCGAGGTTTTTCCCCCATGTCAATGTCATGCAACAGGAACCGATAAACATTGGAGGTACCTACCATATGTAATGTGTGTATGTATGTGTATATATATATAGAGATAGATATAAGGCCTATGTGTTAGGCCTAAATTTCAGGGAATATCCCCACAAAATATTGTCAAAAATATGGTACTAACGTACCCCCATGTATTGGATCCTGAAATTCCCATTGATTTGGCATCAATTTCCATTTCACTTAGAAACTTGGCGAACGAAATCTGGTCCCCCATTCCAAGGCGAGGCCCTCAATAACATTTCTAAGTTGCTTCATAACCTTTTGTGACTATGATTATGGATGTTTACGCTAGATATATCGAACTAGTATTCATGGGTGTTCCCCTCGTTTTCCTATGAAATCACCATTTTCCCATGGCTTTTCCCCTGGTTTTCCTATGGTTTTCCAAGGGGACCATGGGAACTTCCTATGGATTTTGAACGCTCTCGGAGGCCATGAAGGATGATCCCCGGTTGCTCGAGAAGTTGTTGCGTCTGGACGGCCGCGCCCTGCGTTATGCCTCGCGCAAGTTGCGCGGAGAGAGGTTTGTTTGGATGGCGTGGGGATGGCGTGTGATGGGATGGGGGATGCGTGTGATAGGGATCATCTGATGATTATAAGATTGGGATTTTAGAAATGGCTCTAAGGATTGAAAAGATTGATAAATGGTTTCTATCTATACGTATAATTATATACATACACATAATTTATATCTATAGAACATTGGGATTGGCAAAAATGGAATCAGGCTGGATTTTAGGGCTATGTCACCCCTATGATTCGACAAACCCAAATGGAGATGTTCCCACCAAAATGATGGTTTTTTTCCGCAGGACTTAAGTAGCAATAACGGCGATTCACCGATGTTTAATATGTACCCTCTGGTTATGTCAACAGTGTGCTATTGAAAATGGTCATAGAAAGTTCGTTGATTTACCCATTGAAAAGGGTGATTTTAGTGATTTTCGCTACTTTACCAGTAGATTGAAACATATTGAAACCAAGCAGTAACTCTTCCGTTTTGCCTGGGTTGATCCAGTTGATTCAGCCCACATACGGTTCACCCGGTTCGCCCGGTTCGAATGTTGATTGAATTCTGGATATAAACTCTGTTACTACGTCAATCTTACATGGGTACTTTAATCCTTTAGTTTTTTGGTATTAATGGGAGTATCTACTAACCAGCAAAGAAATTAATTTTTTGCAGGGTATCTAAGATTGGCAATGTAAAGTCTATTAGAATCGGAATGGGACAACATACTCAGGTTACTCCACTTCACCCCGTTCCGAACTGTACCCCAAATTCCAGTGTTGGCTGTAATAACAAGCCACATCATATGTGATTGCTCAAGTCCCTATGTTTTCTCAAATTCCAATTTGGGCTAGTTAAATCCTTGGAAGTAGACAACCTCCAGATCGTCAGGTCACTAGTTCTTCTGGCGATTGCTACATGCCCCCGTGTGGTGCTGTGCGCCAGTGAAGATGCTCGACCCGTGTGGTAAAGGCAGTTGTGGTAGGATATTCGTCACCGACCCCGTAAGGATTCTTTTCCCACACAAGCAACATGGTTAGTTGGTTTTGATTGAATCTATGTCGTGAAAATAGCAGTTTTTGTTGAACAGCACTAACCCAAAAGGATAGAATGTGGTAAAATATGATTTTTATCAAGGTGACAAAAGAAACCTGGTTTGCATCTTTTGGGGTTACTATGTATATTGTATGTATACAAATAGATAGTTTGAAGATGTTTGAAGGTGATGTTGGAGGATGTCAGCCCAGTTTCACCAGTTGGTGTTCTCCCGAAGCCTGGATTCATGGTTTTTTCTGTAGGGAAATCATCCCCATTCATGGCATTAATTCATGTTAGTGAATTATTATTATTTGCCCAGAGTTATGGAAAATTGATGAAAATTGCCCTTAGCTTTCTACGATGAAAATATACCTGTTAGCTTTCTAAGTCAGTTTTGTTTTCGAAAGCTATGTGACATATATGGACAGAGTGTGTTCAGGATACTTCGATGGACTTAGATGGACCGTGGACTGTCAGTGGTTACTTTTTGCGGGTTATAACATGGCCATCTGGGTGGTGGTGACTGGAACATGGTTTTTATTTTTCCATAATATATGGGAAATTCATAATCTCAACTGACTTTCACTCCATCATTTTTCAGAGGGGTGGCGAAAAAACACCAACCAGATGTTATAACCCATGAAATGCACCCTCTGGTAATGTGAAATGTGTTACATATCTATGAAAAACATCCGCATTTTTTACAGAGTTAAGGCATCTGAAAGACGGGCCAACCATTACCATAGAGTGAAAAATTACCGTCATTTGATTAAGGATGATTACCCTCTGGTAAACGTTTACATAGCTATGGAAAATGGCCATAGAAATGGTTGATCTACCCATTAAAAATGGTGATGTTCCATAGTTACGTTTGTTTACCAGAGGGTAAGGGAAAAGCTACAGGAAAGCCCCATATTTGCTGGGAAAACCCACGGTTTTCTCTGGATTTTCCCAAGAACACCAAGCCATTGACGGAGGGTAGCCACATTGATTCGCGTTTGCCACGCGTAGCCTCAGGAAGTGCTGAAGGATCGCGAGGCCAATGGATTGGGGGTATGGATTGTAATAGGCTAAGGATTGGGTCTATGGTGGATATATGTATATATATTTTTTATTATTTATTTATTTATTTATTTATTTGTTTATTTATATATATATATATAATCATGTGTATATATATATAATCATATATATATATTTATATTTATTTATATTTATTTATATTTATTTATATTTATTTATATTTATTTATATTTATTTATATGTAATTATATTTATTTATATAGCTGTAGTTAGATGGGCTGTCATCTAAACGGTTTGTTTTGAGCCAACAAAGATTTTGTTGGTTTCGATGAGAGAATCTGAACCGGAAACCATGTTTTTATCCCTAGATTGATTGAGGATTCTTGCAGAATTTCCCTCAAACTCAAACCGCTTCTGGGATATGTTAAAAACAGTGGAAGGAGTGAAAGATCATTTTTCTCATAGAGTAATCGGGGAGACTAATAAAGATGATACCCGTATGTACCCGTATTAATCGCATTATATCCACTCCCCCAAACAACATATACCCTCTGGTTATTTAACATAGCCATGGAACATCCCTTATAAATGGAGGTATTAATGGGAAAATCATCTATAAATGGGCCATTTTCCATGGCTATGTTAAATAACCAGAGGGTAATTATACAGTGTTTGCAGATGATGCTGGCTGCGCTGGTGAAAAGGCATGTAGCCGTGTCAAGAGGCGTTTCAAACGCATGCGGCGTGCTTGGTCTGCTCAGGCGGACAGGTTCCTGTGCGTGTGTGTCTGTGTGAAGCGGCTGAAGAGACGCACATTTCATCCTGATGCTTTCCTGCTGGGCTCCTTTCATGTACGAAATCGAACCATGAAGTATATAGTCTGATCCGTGAATTAACCCTGACGCGAGGTAATTACTATAATATGGTACTTCGTCTAAGTAAAGTGATATAGACAGCCTGCTTTCCTGGTTTTTCACCCTTGTGTGTCGTCGATGTGTTGAACAACCTGCCGCTGTGCCTGGTTTCAATCTTCTTTTCGTTTCTGTTTAGTGCCATTGTTGACTGGAGCGGCTGGAAACTGACTACTGTGAAACAACTTTATGACTTGTATCATGTGGCACAATCCAGGCAGCAGGACATGCTTTCCATGCAGGTGTGCTCACTCCCTTTTGGTTGATCTGGTGAGATCAAGTTGTGCACTAACTCAACAGTTGACCATGTCAGCCGTCGAAGGGTTGAATCGACGATCTCTGGCTTTGAGCCTTATCACGACTCTTGCATTGGAAGCTGGACGCGTCTGAGTTTTGAACTGTTGAATTTGTGTTAAGCTGGTCTCAACCTCTCCTCTGTGTCACCACTCTCCTCGCCGCCGCTGAAACGCATGAATGCCCCTTGCCCAGAGGCACGTTCTCAGCACGGCACCTTCAGATGACTGTGATTTTCGGCCCGGGGGGTTCAATTGCTTTTCCTGCACTCTGTCACGCCGCTGGTTCAGTCCCTTCAACATCAGTCTTCCAAGCTTGCTCAGCACCTTGCCACAAACCAAGCACCTCAATCTTATCATCTATTTCGTGTGAACCATCTGTATAGATGTAAGGTTTCCTTTACTGCAGGGGATATGCAGGTGCATGGCAGCTGTTCCCCTACCCATGCCAACGAAGCTGTGGGATTCAGCCGGAAGGCACTGTGGTCGCACTTTCCTGTACCTGCATATAATATATGTGGAGGCTCAGCCCAAGAACCCCCATCCCGACCCATGGCTTTTCATCTTGCATCATGTCAATCCATGTTGCTTCCGTGTTGGTTGATGCAATCATTGCTTGTGGTGCACGGTTGTGGTAATCTGAATCATTCTGAAATTCATCGAGGTACATTACAACTCAGCTGCAGGGATGGATGACGATGATTTCGTTTCTGCCTGATCTTTGTGTATGACAACTGTAGTTACCTGATGGACGGATCTGAATGTTCCATCCTCTTTCAAGTTTATTGTGGATGTGCGTGTGTGTCATCGTTTCGGACATGGCATCCCAGAAGGTGATGTCATACACGCTAGCGTCACTTGGTTGTTTGTGTTGTGTCTGCAGTGTGGGCGCGATAGCTTTCATAGAGGGAGGTCCACAGCGAAAAATGTAGCATGAATCAGTAGCCTGCATTGGAAGGAGCAGAACGAAACGGCTGCGCCGTTGCGTGCTTGGTGTGAGTCGCATGGGTATGACAGCAGCCTCGATGCCCACTCGCTGTTTGTACTGGGGCACGGGATTCAGAATGACAACCAGGATGGCAAGTTCCGTTTAGCATTTGCTTGCAGAGGTCACCAGGACAGTATAGTATGCAATATAGATGCTTTTTGCTGGTGCGCATGTTTGTCCAAAGGTTTCTAAATCCCCGAGTTCAGAGTAGGAGTAATCGGAATGCAGAATGCGGATTGTCATGCCATAGTTCAGATGCATGTGCCGTCTGGAACAGGAAGTCCTGGAGAAATTGGCTGAAGGACACATTCTCGCTCTGTCTGCGGACAGCACTTTCAAGATCAAGTTTGAGAACTACATCTGCCAAATTATCGGCTTACTCCATCTGATCATCTCCATGGGCAAAGTGAAATCTGGGAAGGGTGGCAAGGGGCAAGTGGAGTTGCCGCGGGTCTCCTTCGCTCCGCTGTGCTTCGCGCTCCTTGAAATGGAAAAGTCCGAAGGTTGTACACAAGCTTCGCGGTGGTATGAGGAGTGGCTGAAGTCCAGCTATCCAAGGGCCCATGCCACGCTCATGCAGTGCAGTGTGACTATCAGTGACTTCAAAGAGTCGGGGAACCGTGCGCTGCGCGGCTTATGTGCCCAAGAGCCGGTACATGGGCACTGCGCTGTGCACATGATCCGCAACTGCACATGCTGGTGAGCTGTGATACTATAACTACTATGCCTGTTGTTGATTGGTTTCATGAAAAGGGACAGGTGACTAGCAAATAGGCTGGTTCAACCACAATCCAAACTTAGTTAGTATAAATAAATATATATATATATAATTGATATACCCTCTGGTAATTTAACGTAGCTATTGAAAATGCCCATTAAACATGGTGATTTTCCATAGCTAAACGCTAGTTTACCAGAGGGTAATAATCATTCTGAACAGTCCAACAAGTTTTGGTTGATATCCCCATTATATCCCCATGTCATATTTGTCAAAACCAGCAATCAAATAAGCAAATGGGATAGGTAATATGGATGTGTCTCGAGGATATTAACCACCAAACATTTCACCTACCAACTCATGAACTGGGTCAACCAACTGGATATATAGACACTTTAGTACAACGTGATCTTCTATGGTATTCTGCTGTTTGGAGATCTATGAACCTATAACCAGCTGAACAGATATGTGCCAAGGTGTGGTTTCTTTCCCAGGGTGTCTAAGGGTGGCCATGTGTAACCTTGTGTCCATTTCTACAAGCCCATTACTAACCAACATATTACAGTCCTAACCATTATTCACCATTATACTAACTATTATTCACTGTCATTTTATTGAGCATTATTCTCACCATTAGTCACCACTAATCATTATCACTACTAGTGACTATCCATCACTAATCATTATCACTAATGATTATCACTCACCATTAGTCACCACTATCATTAGTCACCATTATTACTATCTCATTCCAAATCCATTCCATCCTAGCCCATAACAATCCATTCCATACCATTATTAGCCCATTACTAGCCCATGATCACCATTGGACTGCATTTTTAATTTTGACCATTTTACCATCTGGTTATTTAACATAGCCATGGAAAATCAATGAAATAAATGGAGGCTTTTATGGGAAAATCATCTGTAAATGGGCCATGGCTTCCATGGCTATGTTAAATAACCAGAGGGTAACTTGTCCATGTGTACAATATTACTAATCATCACTACAAACCATCACAAATTAGGATGAGGTTTGTGATGATTTGTGGTGACTAACCATGATTCACCATTAAAAAATCCACTAGTCACCACTAATCATCATTTAAAAATCCATTCCGAATCTCACCCAAGCCATGGTCCATTCCAGTCCAGGTGCTGGGAGCCGCTATGGATGGAGATCCTCAGCTGGCTCAGCAGTTAGCTCACTATGCCACCAGGAGCGCCGCGAGTGCCGCCTGGTCACGAGGGAACGGAGGTCACTTTTAGGGATCCCAAAATGGCAAAGGTACAAAAAAGAGGTGGAAAATCGACCTGTTTTTATACTTTTAATTATAATAGCTAAAATCTATTCTAAAATGGATCTAAAATTGTTTTTTTGGAATTGGGATGATCCCCGAAGGAATCTCCGATGGCAAAGCTTTAAAGGGTTTCACACCACATACTGGGCTGGTGAGGAGCCGGTTCAGGAATCAGGGAACTCACCTATAGATTATAGTTTCAAAGCCTTCTGACAGGATGAATTTTAAAAAATCCATATGTTATTTTTCTGGAGGGTTTGATATGCCCGCCACGTTTTTGCATCACCAATGGTTCACCTGCGGTAAATAAACCGCTTGCTGCTTTGGAATTGTGGGCACAGAATCCTGGGATTCCAGCTGGTGAACTGGCATTCCGATGTTTATTATCTGGTTGCTGGTTTGGAAGATTTTTTTCCATTCAGTTGGGAATGGAATAATCATCCCAACCGACTTTCATATTTTTTTGAGGGGTAGGTATACCACCAACCAGTCAACCAGTTATTATTATCATTGGTATTCCTATATTGCAGTAAACATGGTCCTGGTATGGGAACCACTGAGCCGCTGAAGTCTGGGACTGACATTCTGCATACTGCCAGGACTTGACTTCCGAACGCCTGTCGGCACACACGGAGAAAATGGGCCGTGGAGGAGTTGATTAAGGAACTGCCATGGGCGGCCTAGCCCAACAAGTGGGTTGGTTGATGATTGTAGGGGGTTATGCTAGCCAATTGTTGTGAGGATTGCAAGATCCATCATGCTTCGGTGCATTCAAGTTGTTTGACTTGTTTGCTTTGATAAGTCTCCCACAACCAAGAGCTGAAGGTCAAAACCAGTCCATCACCATCATCACCATGGCTCATCGGTGGCTCAGGGCTTCGACTTGCTCCGTTGCCGTCGGTCATCGGATGACTCTCAAGTTGGCAGCGTGCGCTGCAAAGTCAGCGGCTGGCTGAAGATCTTGATTGCCTACAGATCTACAATCGACAGGCAGATCCTCCACTTTCAGATCCACCTGTCCTGTTGGATGATTTTACATGATTTTACGACACCCATGGCGAAAGCGCAGTTCAAAATGCTGCCAAAACAGCGGGGATCAAACCTACAAGCTTCCGGTCACAACTGCTCACAACCTTGACACTGAAGATTAAACAGCATATAATTATTGTGTTTAGTTTTTTCACCATCCAAAGTGATGAATTCAAAATGTCCGAATGAACTTCCATGAAACGGAAACGTGTTTTTTGTGCGTGTTTTTTTTAAGGATCACACGTGACAATCCGACAAGATGCGGCCGGAGATCCCGCAACTCGCCGTTGGAAAACCATCGTAACATGCCATGGAAGCGGCGCCATGCGAGGATTGGAACTGGAAGAGAGGTCCCGGGATCATGGCCTTGGGGGAAAACCATGGAAAAACCAAAAATAAGTTGGATGGTGATGGAAGATCATACAAAATATACAAAGTGTGGATGATTTAGGATGATTTGGGGATACCCCAAGGAAACGGAAACCTCGGAAACCTCCAACCCATCGAAATTCTTGCTTTTTAAGCATCATTCATTGCTGTTTGACCAAGAAAAGATGGCATTTCAGCAACCGAAACGTTTTTAGTACAGATAGAAAACTGTGAATTAGCCTGGGTAAACGTTTACGTAGATGTGGATTTTCCCATGGGTTTTTCATGGTTTCCCGTTCGGAAAATGATCGAATTCCGGTGAGTTGTCCTCCACAGCAGATGTTGGTCGATGTTCTGGGGAAATCATGACCAGCAGCTCCCATCCGATGTTTTTTCTGGGGCTCAAGCACGTGAAACATCGTTTGTTCAGTTCCTAAAATGCTGATCGCTGGGTCAAACAGGCAATGTTTCATTAAAAATTGCGATTGTCCCATTAAAAATTGTGATTTGCCCATTAAAAATATTGATTTTCCCATTAAAAATGGTGATTTTCTCATTAGAACTTGAAAATGGTGATTTTCCCATTAGAAATGTTGATTGTCCCATTAAAAATTGTGATTGTCCCATTGATTTTCCCATTAAAAACGGCGATTTTCGCATTGAAAATTGCGATTTTCCCATTAAAAATGATGATTTTCCCATTAGAAATGCTGATTTTCCCATTAAAAATTGTGATTTTCCATGGCTTTCAACGTTTTTCGTTACGAAAAGCTGAGTTTCTGTGTTTCCTCTGGAGGCCATTTCTGGACAGCGACGATCCCATCCGACCATCGGCGTCCCGGTGTGATGGCCGACCAGAGTTGGACCTTCCCCAATTTGGGGGTGCTAATTACCAACTAAACTTGGGGTAAACCTGGGTTATAATATACATATACATATATATATACATACATACATATACATATATATATATACATACATATATATATACATACATATATATATATATATATACATACATATATATATACATACATATATATATACATACATATATATATATATACATTATAGATAGAATATGTATATATATTTATACAATTATATAACCCCATGAGAATTACCAGCTATTTATATAGATAAATTGTGGGTCGGTATTCTCGTGCTCCCAAAATGAGATCCACGGCAGATTTGCCGATATTGTTTGGATGTAAAGTGCAGGGGCCCTGATTCCACTGATGCAACGACGGAGGCAGCTGATCAGGGTGATTCTCAGGGTCGATCGGAAGTTACATGTTTAGCACTACATGTAATTCATGCAACCATCAGGTCGTAGCTCAGTTCCCCATCTATTCGTGCAGGTGAACCCCACATGTTTGAGGCTTCAATCATTGAGTTCAATCATCACCAATATGATATCAATTACCCTCTGGTAATTTAACATAGCTATGGAAAATCACCATCTATAGCAGGTAAATCACCTATAAAAAATCGCCATGTTCAATAGCTATGTTAAATTACCAGAGGGTACCAAATCTTTCTTCGGGTGTTTTCAGGATCTATGTGTCCCATCATTTTGGCTGATCAGTTCACCCGCATCCAAAATTGACTTATGCCCTGACATGGCCGCAGCATCAACGACCACCCTGGGTGTCCTCGCAGCTTTGAGCAACGGGGCTTCCCATCCCAGGTCGGTTGATAATCCCAAACCAGAGTGAATCACCCTCCCCTACAACTCATCAACCATCAACCAACCACTGGTTAGTGGTTTGGAACATGTTTTTCCCATATATTTGGAAGAATCATCCCAACTGACTTTCATATTTTTCAGAGGGGTAGATATACCACCAACCAGACCATAATTTGTCAATTATCTCCCCTTTTGGCTGGTTAAAGCCCTATTTGATGGTCAAATTACTATCCAGTAAGTCGTCAACCAGGACGGTTTATCATTAAGACACAAAATGCAATGTAAGTCATCAACCAAAAAGATACTAGACTTGAAAAACAGTTTGTAGATTCCCATGAGAGGTTTCTCTCGTGGCCATTTGATGGTTATCACTTGTCATTAAGACAACCTACAATGTGAGGCCCCCCAGTTACAAGTTGGGTTATAAGCCCATGAATACTATAGATATATCACCAACAAAAAGCATAGTTCTTGGAGTTATGTTCACCACCCTGAACGTTATCGAACGGGGGCCCCCTCCAACCTATGAATCCATCAGAATCCACCAGGTATCGACCCAGATTTGCCGGACACCTGGACTGCCTGGACTGCTGTGCCTGACGCTGCTATGTGCGGCGGGTTTCAGCAGGCGAGACACGTCACAGTAGCACTGTGAATGATGGAGGATTGGGAGGTTTTTGGGGAAACCATGCCAAAATCTCCGAAGTCTTCAGCTTTTGATATACAGTTGAACGCCAAAATGGCAATCTGACTGGTGAAAGTATGTGCAAAATTTGCAATGTTAATTTAAACAATGATGATCGAAGGAAGTTTAGAAGCCAAACTTCCGACAATATGGACAGATGAAAAGCTGAGCAGGGAAGAGGCAGAGAGAAGAGAAAGATCAGAAGAAAGAAGAGTAAATCAATACAAGACATGCATGGACAGATGGCGGAACAATAGGGACGATACCGCTGGTTTCTTCGAGGTGGCGGCCAGCGAGGCAGAGACGTACGCTGCAGAAGAAGCTTGGTCCGACGTCCACGACTCAAACACCAAG
>Ga0126342_10005157_pt1 | contig 22664 bp, 16 predicted proteins | sample Cyp1metagenome_FD_92528 | JGI IMG/M metagenome (GOLD analysis project Ga0126342, IMG submission 92528) | Coral microbial communities from Lord Howe Island, Old Settlement Bay, Australia - Cyphastrea 1 metagenome | ecosystem: Host-associated > Invertebrates > Cnidaria > Coral ...
GTACAAACCATTTTGGTTGTTACCGACTTATTTTGGCTCAAGCACTGTTAAAAGGGCGCTGCCTTGTGCTTGGGTGCATCTTGACTAGTTCCCACGTAAGGCTGTATCGTGGTTGAACTAACTTTCTTTTGACTATTGACTATCCATGACTATATTCTGTTCAAACCGCCTATACAGTAAATAGGTTCAAAGCCTGGTGATAAATGGGCGAAGTAGGGTAAGTAGAGTCAGTCAGGCTATATCATCAACCCATGGATATCAAAAACATATTGACAAGACATTATTATCAAGTGTTTCTCATCATTTGCGCTCTGGTGATTTAAGGTAGCTATGGAAAATGACTCATTTATAGATGATTTATGGGGGTTTACCTGTCAAACAATTGTGATTTCCATAGCTAGGCAAGATAACCAGAGGGTACTATCGCCATTTTGTCCTCCCAATTCCTGGCTCATCCCCATGACTGAGTTTTTTCATCCCAGGCAGCCCGAAGAGGCTTGGGGCAGCGGGGTAGCGGCGGCTGGCTAGGTCGATTTCACGATTTCAGGTGGAGGGTGATTCATTGGTAATGCATTGGCCTTAGTAACTATATAAATGGATTCTCCCATTTATAACTGGGTAAATTTTCATTTGATGATGCCCTGGATGCTAATCCCACATCTACTAGGTCCTAATTGGATTTTCCTCCACAAGCCCTAACCAACTACGATCAGGAGCCAGGCGCCAACGAGGAAGCGGAGTGCAAGGTGCACAGTGGGTGCGGCAGGTTTTCCAAGGGGGTTGGGCCTGTTTCGGCCTCACTGTAAAAACAAACATGTATTGAGTTGTTTGGTGATGATTCAACTTCCAAGGAACACGCCTCTATGATTGTACGGTGGTTGATCCAAAGGTTCTCGTAAAGAATAATGGTGTATTAACCACCATATATATATAATTATAGATGTATGTATATATATATATATATCTAGGGGTTGCCCATGGCATTTTCATTGATTCCACAGCTTCAGGTTCACTCCAACTACCAGGACTCGGCAGAACCCAACATTCTGATCAATTTAATTGGCTTTGTCCAATTACCCATTTATCACCCAGAGAATTTGACAGTATGAATTATAGTAATCAAACAAATATAGTAATCAACTGGCTTTATTACCCATTTATCAACCAAATGTATGATATTTATATGAACATTTTGGGTTGATAAGCATCTCTGTTTGGTATGTCCCGTGGCAGGCCACGTCCTCCTCGCCGTGCATGCCTTTGGACGACGTGGGGGAGATTGCAGACGTCTTGGAGGATGGACTTGAAGGGGTGGAAGATCATGCTCCAGCCCCATGAAAGCTAGGTCAATCTTAGATGGGTAGTTTTATCCTTTAGTCACTTTAGTCTTTTGATATCAATGGGATTATCTACACCATGAAAGATAAACAGTGTTCAAAAGCAAGCATAACAGAATGGCAGAGGGTTTTGAACAGTGCACAAGTAATGCGATGAACATCCAATTGGGGATGGGGATGGCTATCTACTACCTATTCATGTTCAAATTTATTCAAATTTGGGATGTTTCATTATTGGGTTTACCACAGTATTCTCATACAGAACAAGTGACGTATCTTCAAGAACTATGCCTTTGCCAATCTGTTTGGGATGTGAACAGGAGTACGTGCTGAGGACCCTTGGGAAACAAACATACAGCACATTTCTATAGATTCTTTACCTGCATGAATCATCTAAGCCATCAAAACCATAGATTGGTTTAAATCTTAACAGGAAACCATAGATCTTCCCCTTGAATTATGGGGAAGAACCATGGTTTCCTGCGAATTTTCCCTTAAACCAATCCATGGATCAAAGTTTCAGGTGACTCCTCCCATGGCTTTCCCAGGCCGCACGACCCTTGGAGCCCTCGGACGCCCCGGCCCCATCCACAGCGTCCGCGGCCGACGAACACGAGGCGGTACCGAAGGCGGTAGAGGCGGCGGTGGAGGAGTGCCGGGGGGAGGTCTTGGGCAGGGGGTGAGGGGTAGCCGGGTAGCATCAACCAACATAAGTAGGTTTTATTGTGAAAAAATTGGGATTGTATTATAGTATAATACGGCAAGACCCTATGGCTTGCCCCGAAGGTTAGAACGGTGTTCAAACCTTATCCTGCGAGATGCTCAAATACCTGCGCAGGGCCAGTGTTTCGGCACTTCCAAGACAACGAACCCTAAACCCTAAATTCTAAACCCTAAAGCCCTAAACCCTAAAACCCTAGAACCCTAAACCCTAAAACCCCAAACCCTGAAAACTTTGAATCCTAAACCAGAAAACACTGCATATACTCAGTATTTTCTACAATATCTCTCGTCATTTTCGACAGCAGGACATCCTCAATGTTGCAGTCCGGGCAAAACACGGGGCGTATAGGTAGAGTTACATTGCTTAAGCACCGTAAACCCAAGTGATAACAGGATTAAGAGGGTTGCTCAATAGGTATAATATAATTATATAAATGATTATCCTAGAATGCGGGGATATGGATGATTTCGTTGGGGTGTTCTTTGCATTTTATTCCCTGGGATTTTTCAGGGTTTTTGGTCTTTGGAAATTACTCTTAGACACAGGTGTGGATTGGGAGGTGTGGGTTTGGATGGTCTGGACACAGATGCAGAGCCAGCATAGGTGAAAGCACATGGGCCGTTTGCGGAAACACTTGTCAGAGAGTAAGCTTCATCTACACCATTCTACACCACAAGTTTAGCCGTCATCACAAGAGTCATTTGCGGGGTTCTGAAGTTCAACTTTGACCTGAGCAAGACAACCAAAGTTTACCCAACAGAAGAATGAACTGCATGTGAAATAATAGGTCGAATTTTTAATATTCAATCAATTTCAATGATTCACCTTTCATGTCAAGTCTTTTCTTATAGCGCATTTAGATATTTTTTAATGATCCTTCAAGTCAAGCCCCGAAGACACCTGGCGCTTTCCCAAAGGCGCCCCCGGGTCCCGGGTCCTCCGCTGCGCATCGCTTGGTGCGTTCAGGAGACGGCTGCTCCAGCTGACCCGGCTGCTGACGATGCCGCGGCGGAAGGCACGACGCGATGGGAATGGGTTGTTCTTGTTATTTTTTGATTGATTCTTTGGTTTTCTTTTTTGTGGGAATTTCGATGGTTTCGATTTTGACTAATTATATTATATATACGTATATGTATATATATATGATGATGATATTTATACACACACACAAAAACGTTATTCCAACATTTTATTGACTTTTTTTGGCACATTTGGATGTTCTGTTTTGCTTGATGATTGAAGATAGAGTCCTGGTTGGGCTGTGAACAGTTTGTCCTTCTTGGGATATATTTGGTTTTGATAGATCCCCAGCTATGGGGCCAGGCCAAAACCTATGACTTTCCTAAATGAATGGGTGGCTGAACATCCACAAGATATCACAAGATCACAACCACCATCATCCAACTATTGATGTTCACCAGGCCAGGTGTTTGAGTCATATCCATATTTCAGAATTTTCAGAATTTCGTTGATGAACCATTCAATTTGGAAATTTGGCTCCACCCTTTTTTGACCCCCAACCCCTCTGCCCCGGTCCTCCATGGAGGCGACTATCCGCGGCTCTTCCACATCTCGGCACTGGATCTGGGTGGCTCGGAGCAGGGGGATGGAATAAGGAGGGGATGCTCTGTGATCGTTGAAGCTGGCAATTTTGGAAGTCCCTGAAAAAACATGAAAAAAACGACATTCACCAACCATACGGAATATCTATTGCACATGGTGGGAGTTCCCAGTTTCTATCTGGTTGTTTAGATATGTCTTCAAGGTTGTTCACCAAAGCATTATGGCTCTATACACAAAGAAGTGCGAGTTCGGACGTTGATCAGAGATGCGGTGGTGCACGCTGGGAGTGCAATGGAGGCGTTTCAGCCAGTTGGCACCCAGATCGCCACCACTTTGGTGGCAACAGGGATGGCCAAGGCAACGTGCCGGCAGTGTGGCAGAGGCCGAGTTACTGGCGCCTTTGGGGGAGCTGCTGATGCCCGGCATGCCGGTGAGGGAGATGTTTCGGAGCTTCAAATCGCCAGCAGGGTGGGGAGGGAACTATTTGGAGCCGGATTTGACGGCTTATGGTCTGCTGAAAGATCAGAATGCAGCGCTTTTTGTAGAGTACGATGGGTACTATCGGCATGCGACAAAGGAAGGCATGGACAAGGATTTGCTGAAGAACGCGGCCCTGCTGGAATTTGCGCCTGTAGGCTCGTTTGTAGTCCGAATCGGCCATAAGGGCAGAAGTCGACTAGATGGACAGGTTCTGTGGGTAAACGTTAATTCTTGGCGCCCGAGGGATAGCCTGTCGCTCAAAAGGTCTTTGCAGACTGCTTTAGAAGAGACTGTGCACAGACTTCGACATGCGTTGCATCCGAATATGTACAGATGTTTGGAAGAACGCTTTTGGATAGAGCAGCCGATGCTGATCTCCCAATCTGCGCTGGACTTTCGTGAAGCAGCTCTAGTCAAGGGAAAAGGCAACACAGCAAAAGAGGTTTCAAACCATTTGCACGCTAATGGGTTTGGACCTGCAGACATTGACCGGTTGCAAGAACGAGCGCTGGTGGGAAGGGTATCCATCGAACGGACTCTGCACCCTCTCCTGCGGTGGTTGACGGACTTGGGGCTGACAAAGAGCCAAATTGCGAAGGCAATTGCCACTTATCCTCAAATTCTCGGGTGCAGCCTGGAGCATAACTTGAAACCCACCATGCAGTGGTTCTTGGACTTGGGGCTGACTCAGAGTCAAGTTGCAAAGGCAGTGACTACTTTTCCTCACATGCTTGGGTACAGCCTCGAGCACAACTTGAAACCCACCGTGGAATGCTTCTTGGACTTGGGGCTGAGTAAGGATCAAATTGTGAAGGTAGTGGCCACTTTCCCTCAAATACTTGGCCTCAGCCTCAAGCATAACTTGAAACCCACCGTGAAATGGTTCTTGGACTTGGGGCTGACTAAAGATCAAATTGTGAAGGTAGTGGCCACTTCCCCTCAAATACTTTGCCTCAGCCTCGAGCATAACTTGAAACCCACTGTGAATTGGTTTTTGCACTTGGGACTGACGGAGCGCCAACTTGCAAAGGCAATGGCAGACTTTCCTTCAATTCTCGGCCTAAGCATTGATAATCTTACTTGCAAGGCCAAGCTTTTGGAACTGTTTTACACGTCCGCAGGCATTGTGCAGCTAATCGCAAAGTTTCCCCGCATTCTTTCGTTTAGCCAGCAGCGGCTGCAGGATCGTTTGCGCGTTCTGTCAGAGCAGGGCAGTCTTGCGAAAGTGACCAGCGCCATGGTTCTGACAGACGAAGAATTTCACAAACGGTTCTTGGCTCAGAAAAGGTGCGACCGGTGCGACCTCTGATTCCCTGCATGGTGCAAGGGGGAAGATTGGCCAATGGCATCTGGCACTATTAGAGACGCTTCACCCCTATGAATCCTGCAACAAATGTGGGACCCAATGGACCACCAAAGTAGATCCACAAATTTTCAAGACGCACCCATCTCAAACGGCCGATTCCCATTGAATTCCTATCAACATATATTCAGATTCAGAGAATAGTCCATTGAAATCTCCCCCATTTGATCCATCAATTTTTCTTCCCAACTTTCCATATATACCTATATTCCAACTTTCCAATTTTCATCAATTTTCCAACTTTCCACCTATTCCCCCAAAATCCCATCCAATGAACATATTTTAGTCATTTTAAATCATTCCACATGGTAAAATGAATTCCCCATAAAATCACCCCCCACCCCAAATCAGAGGTGATGACGCCGCGGACGAGCCAAGCGGCGCGGTCACGGATCGCACCGTGCTGGAGGGTGCCGTGGCTTCCGTGGGACGAGGGGACGAGGGCATGGCATGGGGGGAGGCTGTGGAAACTTAGTGGATTTCAATGGAGTTTAGTGGATTTTTAATGGATTGATTTCATTTCATGGTACATCAGATTTGATATAGTTTTATGATGTTTTATGACGTGTTTGTATCATTTCACAATCTTTAGTATGTTGTTTCATCACGGTTTTATGGTGAGGAAATGATTGGGGGTTAAGAGCCTCACAGGATTCGTTGCATCAACAGGGATCGCCAGGATTGCCACCATGGTCCATTCAGTGAGACCATTCACATGGATTTTCCATGTGGCGCATGACACCTTTCCAGACATTTCCAGACCTTGCTGGCTTTCATTCCACCGTTCTCAGGTAGTGGTGCTATATAAATTGAACTTTTTCCGCATCTTTTTTTGGGGTTACTAAAGGAAGAACTCACGAAACTTACCCTCCGGTAGTCAAACAGGGCGTTCTTGAAAATTCCCATATTCAGTTGATGATTTTCCCAGCGAGCCAAACCTCCATGTAATTCAGGGATTTCACAGCTAGCCATGTTTCATTATCCCATGATATTCACACTAAATCCCTATTTGTTGATGGTCAAACCTCCATTCAAAGAGATCTTCCCATATGGAGGTTTCCATAAATGGGGGTTCCCCCAAAAGGGTTTTTTTGCCAATTTATAATGGAAAATCCCAATCTGCAAAAATAGATGATTTAGGGATATCCCCCATTTCAGGAAACCTCCATAGATTTCCCATGATTTTCCACCACCCGGGCAGCGTCCAAGGCCTCCACCACGTGGCCACCGCCAGCTCCGCGGCCTCCGGCAGCGCCGGCGCCACGTCGGGCGCGGTGACGGCGCCGCGGAAGGCGCCCAAGGTGAAGCGCCGCACGCGTGGCGCGCTGGAAGGGGATGGAGAGGGGGCTGGGAGGGATGGATGGACCGATTTTTTTTTGGCTTTGAAAGTGTTGGGAAATCACATGAAATAACCAAGGAGCATTGGGGTTTGTTGGAGATTTTTTAGTGTTTGGGTGAAGAAAAATTGGATCTGTTTAGAGATTTTGGCTGATCAGAGTTTAGCTTTTGAGGAGCGCACCAGAAAGATTAAACAGCGGAAATGGACGTGTTGGAAGAAACGGAGGTTGTTCATGGACGGTCACACCTCTGCAGAGGATTGTAATCCGATCCTCTTGTAGTTTTGAACCACACACACACAGATAAATTCCCATACTAAACCAGGGTTCAGTCAGGAGTATTGGATATGAAGAAACCTTGAGTAATTATTTGTCATCATGGTTTTGATGTGGAAAAGAGGGGTAATTACACATATTGGAGTTCCAGCAGCTTTAATGTACAAATATCCCTGAAGTTCTTTGTATTTTCAGCAAGTCGGGATGATCCTGATGGTCTGCAAAGCCAAATATTCTGGACAAAACTTCTGTCCCTTGCATAGTGAAGGAATGTTTGAAATTGCACCAATCCGAAGCCATCCGCTTCAACCAAGAATTCTGCTCTCAACCAATAGAAGTCCTCTGCTCAGTTGCCAAGGTGCTGAAGTTATGCTCTGGTGAGCCGTGCAACAAGACGTTGCGCGCTCGAAACCGACGGCTTTGGTCGGTGGTTTGGGGGGTTCATCATGAGATTCTCCTGCCTGCGCATATTGCAGACCCCCAACCAACCAAAAGTGTGGCAAATGACGTTTCTTCTTTTTTTGTGGGTTGCTATTAGCCATGATATACTTCTTGAGATTTTCCAAACAAGACTTCGCCATGATGGTTACGTCATGACGTGACCCCAGATCGATCTGCGGCTAATCCTGGCTACTGTAATCCAAGCATCGATGCACTCCAAAGCGAGACTGTCGACAATCCTCACGAGGGCTGGAAGTGCATAAATCTCCGAATGTTATCCGAAAATGGGTTCCAAGTGATCCAAATGGAGGTTTCCTAAAATAGGGGTACCCCAAATCATCCAAGTCATTAGATAAATTTTAGTATTGAAACAACATGAAACAACCATGGTGACTTGGGGATCCTTCATTTTATAATCCCTCCCCATGTCATTCACAGCTTTTGCCAACAGTAAGACATTGATCACTTCCAGCCGTGCAAGTTGCCCCCGGCACCAAGAGGGGCCAAAGCGTGATCTCTCGTCGACCCGGACTGGTGAAGAAAGCTGGTGGGAAATCTATGCCATGGCAAATCCATGGATGATGGTTAATAGTGGTTAATAGTGATGGTTAATAGTCAGGTGGTTTTCATAGGCTATAAACCAACAACTATATGGGAATATGATGGTGATCTGATGATATATCTGGGTAAATTTGATCACGACCTCACTGTTCGACCAAACCCTGGAATCATAATTAATAAGGGAAATCATCCCCAGCCATGGCCGAACTATTCAGGTTAGTGAAATATTATAATTTACCCATATATATTGAAAATTGATAGCTGCTTAGCTATTAAACATGGACGAATCCGTTTTTTTCTTGATGAACAATGGATTAACATGGATGATCATGACGATTTTGTCGTTGCCACGTTCACCAGAGGGTATGGTCTAGGACCCTCCAGTGGGGGCCGAGGCGCATTTTTGGGTCAGCTGCGTAAAACCTACGATGGCTGTATCGTTGAACGAAACGCTCTGTTTCTGGCGTTTGCGGCGGTTGGACCGTCCTGATAGAAACCCGGGGTGTTCTATTCTTGCATAGCGTCTTGCGATAGTGCATCTAACCAAGCAGTTGGGCTATGGTTGTGGCAATGCAACGTAATACTTGGATGTCCACTCCACTGATATAGTGGCCCCATATATATAGTAGCCACATTGACAACATTTCTTTCGCCGGGTATAAACTCCGTCAACGAACATAAGAAAAGGCGAACAAACATGGCAATTGAGAAAAAAACACCAACTGGGGTCGATGATTTGCCTCTTAAACATGTTGTCCAACATGGCAATTGAGATTACAGAAAAAAAGCACCATTTTGGGGTTGATGATTTACCTTTTGAACATATTTTGTTTTCCATGTCGAAACGGATTAGTCGGAGGAGAACATCCCAGAAGGTTTTGCATGTCCGAATATCATCGAAGATCTCCCAGCGTTGGTGAAATCTTCCCATTCTTGAGGGTTAATCGGTAAATCACAGCTTTTCATAGTGAAATTCCAAATGATCGGTTAAGGTAGCAAGTCTTATGCATTCGATCCTATTGAATCCATTCAATGGCATCAAATTCCATTGAATCCCACCAAAACACAAAACACTTTATTAACTTTATTAAGTCTCCGTTTCAGCCATATCAGGATATTCAGGATGAACATGTCCCATATTTCAAGCTTACCTCAGTCACAGGACAATCCGGCCGCCCAAGCCAGCTACTCAATGGCTGCTGACCAAAAAAAAGCCGTGGCCAGGGAGAGGTGGATTGAAAGATGGTGAATCATGTGGCAAAATCATGGATTTTTGGATTTTTACCACATGTTTCCAGCTAAAATGATGATTTTTCCCGAGAAACTGTTCCATTTTCCTACTTGGTGGCTCATCCCAGTTAGTAAGTGGATTATAACCCCAGTTATAAGTGAACTAACCCTACTGAGCCCAGTTATAACCAGGGTATAACCTACTCACTAAGTGGGGGTGAACCACCAAGTAACATTTTCCATTGGTTTTTTTCCCCAACCACCGCACCTTCACCGCCGGCCTTTCCGGCCAGGTGGACACCCGACGACCCCGCTTCAGCAGCCCGGCGGCGCGGTGCCTTTGGCCGAAACGGCCGAGCTGTTGAGTCACCGGGGGGTCAGGGAAGATCATGGAAGATCTACTGGGAAAACTCAGTTTTATCATGTTTTATCCATTGAAACATAGGGGAACATCATGGAACATCTATATAGGATATAGGACATATATCTATAGGAAGACCTAGTTTTTTGGGTTATAGAACATCTATTTTGAGAATATCTATATGACTTGTGTTCAGAGTTTTTCTGGTTCAAAGGGAAGATCTATAGGAAAAGTTACTCTTAACTTAATATGATAATATAGGGGACAATGGTTGATAGCAACCCCAAAATAGATACCAAAAAGTTGGATGGACATCTGGAAATATGAGGTAATTATCATTGAACTACCATCCTAGACACATTGTTTGGCATCTTTTTGAAGCTTATTTTAAGGGGAACATCTACAGGAGGAGCCAGCTTTCAGGTGTCAACGGATCCCTGGAATCTTGACCTCACCATTTGAGATCCATTGGGGTAGCTAGGATAAGGGGATCCCCCAAAGGAGACACCTAATTTCTTCCACGTTCAGGACGGAAACCAATGATTTGTGGAAGGTCTTAATGTTAGGAAACACACGGTTCATCCTGGGTGGTTGTTGCTTACGTGTCACACCACATTTTGAGACAAAATCGCATGTTGAATCTTTGGGCCAGCGGACTTTGGTGAGCCCAATTTGGATAGATTGTGGAGCTGACTCTGAACAAATCCCCTGCCCAAAGACACCAAAGGGTGAAAATGCAGAATGCATCTACCTGTGGCTTCAGCTCTTGGTATCTTTCCATCTTTGGAATCTTATTTAGCCAGACACATCCCCATGGTCGCAGCCATCTGATGGTAAAATGAATGTAAAAAATCGATGTGTTTTGGTGGTTAATTTGTATGAATATTATATAGTTGGTCTTCCTATTTTTCCAATATGTTCATTGAAAAGCATCCCAAATCCGTATTTTGTCATTTCTGATGCTTCCACACTACTTAGTTGGTAGTTAAATCACTATTTTAGTGATTTAGCTTTAACTCTGTTAAACATCCACCATATGGCAAAAACAGTGAAATTAGGGTCCTTGTTCTAGTGACACATTTTGGGTCCCATAGCTTTCAGTATAGTGACATCACCAGGTGATTTTAGTATAGTTCCTATGGCTAAAATATGTTCATATTATATTAAACATCCAGAGGATATTTGGTTTCTATAGCTTTATAGTGACATCACCATATATTTGAGATGATTTTAGTATAGTTCTTACCGCTGAAACATGTTAAACATCCAGCATGTCAGATTCGCCCAGAGAGTTTCCTTCCTGTCCTTCAGATCTGTCCATCATCCATACCAAGGCCTCAGAGCGACCTTGTCGAGGCGCGAAAACATGGGCAATGTTTGGCCCTTGAAAAAAGTACAGACTCACTGATGCTTGAGGAAATATGAACTTGGATTATTGGGACACCTCAAGTACTTGATAGTACTTGGATAGTACTTGAATATATATATATATATATATATGTATATATAATATATACAGTACTTGGATATACTTGGATTATTGATGGTTCATGATCACTTGAGTAATCTGGAGGTTTTTTTGGAGATTTCAATAGACCTTTGAACTCGTACTCGATGTGGCTGTGGCTAGGTCTCTTGGGGAGTTCACGGATCAAGCTGGGGAGGATGGCTGCAGAACCAACTGAACTTGGGAAATATAGAACACTTGAATTGTCCTACCGGGTGCATCCCAGTTTGTAAGTAATAACTTGTTATACCAGTTTATATATACATGGAATGGATTGTTTATGGCATGTAAAAAAAACCAAGTACTCTCCTTCTTTCACTGCGAGTCACCTGGGAACATGCTTTCTGTAGAGGCTCCAGCCGCTGATGCAGCACAAGAAAGGTTCGGTGACCCAGGTGTGGCAAGGGCTGGCAATGCTGGCCGGGGATGGCTTGGGTGGTGGCTGTCAACATTTGGAAGATGGGAAGAAGTGGAAAAACCATGAAAAAAATCCGTTCGGCTCAATTCCTCAAGGAGAGAGCGATTCCATAGATGTCCTTTTCCGTAAATGGTCAGGCTGGTGGATTCATTTCCCCAGTGGCCCAGTGGGTCAAACTGAGGAAAGAGTCTCCCGCCAGATCCGCTGGGCCGAGTCGGAGAATCAGCCCGAGGTACAGATCAGGTGGGGACGGCATGGTCGGGCAGGGCATGGCCTCCTAAGGAGATCTAAGGAGTGAACGAGGTAGGCGATGGAATGTGGTGTGGCCAAACGAAATATTTGGTTGGTGATTTTCTGACATTTGTGGATGAAACGAACAATCCGAAAACAGTCATCCAATGACGGCCGAGCTCACAACGGATATGTCTGATTTGGGACTCATTATGCATCCGGAGTCGAGGCTTGGCAAGTGGGCCTTGCAAACAAGGGGTATGTTCCAGGTACATTCCCAGTTCATCTCAGTTCATCCCAGTTCATCCATGGAAGATTGGAAGATCTTTGGATTCAAGGTGTGGTTCACCCCAAGATCGCCAAATCAATAGACGTTGACCCCGTTGGATGTTGGGGTTCCGATGGAAAAAACATCGCCAGGCCTCTCCAGCGGTTCGACCCAGGTGGCGAAGGCACCAAGGGGTGGGAACTTGGGGATTTTTTTCCCCGAAAAGATGCGGTGTTTCGCTCCAAAGGTGGCGTTTGAACCACGGTAACCACGGCAAAACTTGGGATTTTGAGCAACAAACCCATGGTGGATCTGATCAGGAACCTGGGAGAAGATTGGGGGGGTTCGGACTGAACTTGGTGACTTCTACCAAGGCGAAATGGGAGTTTGACCCTCCTGAAAAATGGTGGGATCAGCTGAGAAATGATCAGAAAACTTGTTTCACACTACCTGGCTGTTTTATCTTCCGAACTCCCTTGCTGTGTTTTTGGTGGTTCCAACCTATGAGACAAACCAAGCTCCAACAGCTGCGCCCCGTGCCCGAGGAGGCGGAAGATGCACCCCAGGACCGAAGAGTTTGGGTGGAGAGATGGGCGATTTCAGGCAATGGAAGAAGAATCATTGGGAAATACTGGGGAAATCTTGGAAAATATTGGGATATATGGGGAATTTTTGGTAAAACTTGGGAGACACTGGGAGATCTTTGGACATATTAAGAAATCTTGGGAAAGTTGGGGAGACCGATGGATGTTGGGTGCCTCTATAGAATACTGGAACATCGACTCATTTAGAACCGAAACTTTGGGAATCTATCTGCCCGGTTGGTCCGGTTGGTGGCAGTGTAACCTCAAAGTCCTCTCGAACTCTGGAAGAATGGACTTTCCACGCATTTTCCATGATAATTCCATGAATTTTCCGTGAAATTCCATGAATTTCCTACAAAGTCATACAGAGTCGATGTCTTACTGGTCCTCCAAAAACCTGCACATTTTCTTTAGGAGCAGCCGCGACGGACGTCCTCGCCACCGTGGGGGAACCCAATTTTTGCAGAGCCCTTCCCAGATCTACCAGTTGAGACCTCCAAGCAAATCATGGATTTCACTTCGTTAATGGCCAGTTTTCCATTAGTTTCAGAGCAGGAAGTGACTCAGTGACAGGAAACACCCAATTATGTCGTACACACCTTCAGAAAACTCACAGAAAAGTGGGTTTTGCCAGCATGTTCCGTACGATCCCAATCACCCCAGGATGGCCGAAGGTCTTGCTAGGGGCTGTTTTAGAGGTTCCCTTGCAGCAAGTTGAAGCTGCCATGGCCGGTTTGGAGTTTCAAAGATGTTTCAAGTATGCTTCAAATGCTTAAGCCTAAGAAACAATCCCCCCAAGCACCTTGGACTTGCTTCACGGCTGTCCGGAAGTTTCAGGATCAAACGTCCAGCAAAGGTCACCTGGCATGCCCCTGGCATGATCAGCCCCTCCATTCGCATGGTGCATTGCCATGGTGCTGCTGCACGGTTCGTGCCGCGCATGTGGAAAGGGATCACCGGTGGACGATGGATGGCATCCACAGCACCGGAGTGGTGGAGGAAGGGGTGGCCGCGAGAGCGGGTGGATAGCCTGGCCGAAGCGGAGCTGTTGTCGCAGCTGGCCGTGGCGTTGAAGCCGCGGACAAGAATTGGAGAGTTGTTTCGGAGATTTCCAGCACCGGAAGGGTGGGGCGGGAATTATTTGGATCCAGATTTGGCGGTGTATGGTGTTTTGATGAGGAAAGATGCGGCCCTGTTCGTGGAATATGATGGATTCTGGCGACACAGTGAGGATGAAGGTCTTTCAATCGACCGCAGGAAAAATGCTGCCTTGTTGTCACATGCTCCGCTTGGTTCACTCATAGTCCGCATTGGTCACTGGGAGTACAAGCCACTGGACGCAGAGCTAGATGTACTTTGGATTGCCGTTGATCGCTGGAATTCCGGAGACCAGCAGTCCATCTCAAAGGTGTTGAACTGCGTTTTCCTGGAGATTTTGGCTGAATTTGGTGAATGTTTGGATCCAAGGGTGGCGAAACGCTTGCAGAAACTGGCGGGAATGGACTTCATGCCTGCTCCAGCCAGGTCTCAAGAATTTGTGAATGAAGCTGCAGCTGCGGCTGGTGGAACCACCAGGGAGGAACTGTTGGATATTTTGATAAGTCATGGCTTCAGCTGCTCCAGTGTGGAGATTCTGATGAAGCAGCCGCACTTGCTCCGTCTTTCAAGTGAGATGCAATTGAAATCCGGCTTCAAGTATCTTTCAAGCCTTGGGTTAAGCGAGACTGACATCACCAAAGCAGCGGTTCGATATCCGAAAATCCTTGGTTCAAGCGTTGAACATAAACTGAAACCCACAGTCCAGTGGTTATCAAATTTGGGGCTGAGTCAGTGCCAGATTACAAAGGCACTAGCCACTCATCCTCAAATTCTGGGCCTCAGCGTTGAGCAGAACTTGAAGCCTACCGTGCAATGGTTGTTGGATTTGGGACTGACAAAGAGTCAAGCTACAAAGGCAGTGGCCACTCGTCCTCAAATTCTGGGCTACAGCATTGAGCAGAACTTGAAGCCTACCGTGCAATGGTTGTTGGATTTGGGGCTGACAAAGAGTCAGACTACAAAGGCAGTCGCAACTTATCCCCAATTTTTGGGCCTTAGCGTTGAGCAGAACTTGAAGCCTACCGTCCAATGGTTGTTGGACTTGGGACTGACAAAGAGTCAAGCTACAAAGGCAGTGGCCACTTTTCCTACAATTCTGAGCTACAGTATTGAGCAAAACTTGAAGCCTACTGTTCAATGGTTGTTGGATTTGGGGCTGACAAAGAGTCAAGCTACAAAGGCAGTGGCCACTTTCCCTAGAGTTCTGAGCTACAGTATTGAGCAAAAATTGAAGCCTACAGTGCAATGGTTGATTGATTTGGGGCTGACAAAGAGTCAAGCTGCAAAGACAGTTGCAGCTTTTCCCCAATGTCTGGGCCTTAGCGTTGAGAAGAAGTTACAGCCCACTGTTCAATGGTTGTTGGACTTGGGACTGACAAAGAGTCAAGCTGCAAAGGCAGTGGCCACTTGTCCTCGAATTCTTAGCTGCAGCATGGAGCAGAACTTAAAACCCACTGTTCGCTGGTTGCTACGATTTGGGGTCGAAAAACGCAAACTTGCATCTCTAATAATAGGTTGGCCTCGTTTCTTGGGATACAGTATTGCAAAGAATCTTGATCGAAAGGCTCTTTTGCTAGAGACCTTGTGTACCCGAAAAGGGGCCAGGGAAATCATTTCGAAAAACCCTGAAATCCTTCGCTTCAGCCAGCAGCGGATTGCTACCCGAATGAGCGTCCTCTCAAAGCTGGGTGGGACCTCGAAGGCGAATTATGCAGTGACGTTGTCGGATGAGAGGTTTGAACAACGCTTCATGTCCCAAGTTGGTAGCTGATGTCTTCCAGTGGAGGATGAGGACACTGGCCCGGAGGCATGAAGGTGATGGTGGCTGGTTGTCATCACCCGCGGCAGCGTGGCGTCAACGAAAAAATCGTCAGTCAGCTTTGTGGGTCCGGACCATCCCAACATTGCTTACCACGAAACCATCTTATCCTTGCTTTCTTGAAGGTGATTTGGTTTCTTTAGCCAATGGGAGATCCATTACTTGGGGAATCCATAGGGAATCTATAGGGAAACCACGAAGAGATGCTTGAGGCGAAGCTTGCCCCAGGGGCTCACTTTGGAGGTGCCGCAGAGCCAATTTTCACACGGGCAGTGGCCCAAACCCCTTGTTGATCGATGACCAATAGGGGGTTCTACTGGGTAGTTTAATGATGTTTAATGTTTAATTTTCTTTTTGCAATTCATGTTTTGGGAATCCCCATGAACCAAGCGGTAGAACTAATTCTTAGTCAGGTTCCTGACTCATGCTCGCATGATCTTGCGCTATAATTTACTGTATGGGAAATCTATGGAAATCTGCTATACATGGGCCTTTGAAAGGAACAGTCATCTAGAATTGGGGGATTTTGCAGCACTCCATGTTTGATTACCAGAGGGTATACTACATGGGGCCTATGAACATCCATTTACCACCTAAATTTCGCTGTGAACAGAAGGGTACCAGGCTTTTGAACCAGAACCATATTGGGCCAACAACCCAAGATGGAATCCATCCATTGCTTCGTGGAAACTCGTCTTCTCAAGTCGATTTTTATTCAATGGAAGGGGAGCAGCGGTTGTGTGATCATATCCAGATGGCTACAGCGGTTGACCATGGGGCAAGTGATGTTTGGAATGCCATCCATGCAACGATTTTTTTGGACCCCCCAAAATCCACGGGAATGCTATGATCGGCACATGGAACACCAGTTCTACTGGTTTCCAACCAAACACGTTGATGAAACCAATGGATCATAGATGCAATTTAATCATATTTAATCAACAAAAATCATCAACAGTGGCGATAGAACCAAGCTAAACGGGGATTTACATCAGGGATTTTGATGGATTTTGAGGTTACTTGTGACCAAGAACTCACCAAATCTGCGATCCATTTCAAGAAACTCCGTGTGTTGAGCCTTCTGAGGAAGAGAATCAGCACATTCCACGGGTTTCGAAGCAGCTGAAAGCCCCCAGTCGCCGGTCAAAACTTGGGCTTTGAAGGTTCAGTTATACAGTTGAACCACCCCATGCTTGATCGGCGAATATCCCGATACTGCATCAGTATCTATAGGACTAGACGTGATATATCATCATGTTTGTTGGTGTCATCACATTTTCACTAGTTAAAACCATATTCTCCCATTCCGCCTAATAAATTAGATAAACCCCCAAACGAAGCCCTGATTGTTAGTATATGTTAGTATTGGATCTATGCATTAAGGGGACCACGATTGAGGAACGTCCACTGCATCCCTGCCACGGCTGCCTGCGCACTCCAGGCTCTGCAGGCCGAAAACTTGAGGCTCAAGGAGCAGGTGCAGTTGGAGGATTTTTTTTTTTAATGGAAGGATTTTCCAACATATTTTTCCCAAGGGATTCCGTATTATCATCCTTTATAGGGACAAAATGGGTGTAGTTACCTTGAGATTGTTCCAAGGGATTATCATTATTTGTTAGGGCCATTGACATATGGCAATTTTGGGGTTATTTTTTTCGGATTTGAGTATAGTCAGTATAGTGAATTTTGGTGTGTAGCCCACCTTTTGGGGAGCTTATGTTGTGATTGTTTCATTTAAGAGCCAGGGGACTGCAAATAGGTTGTTCCATTGTTCGAAGGCAGGAAGGGTATCCAATTTCTCCCGCCTAGATACTTTGTTGGGTTGTAGCTACACATCAATGGGGGTAAGTGGGAGTTGATTGAGACAATAACCAGTTATTTATTTATTTATTTATCTATCTATCTATCTATTTATGTATTTGTAGAGTCCAGTATGATTTTCAAAGATGTCAAAGACGACAAGCCGGAAGTAAAGTTGGATGACGATGGTACCCCATTTTTTGTGGGGTTTGGAAGATAATGTTCATATTGGATATGGAGCCACGAAATTTGGTGATCGGAACCAACTCTGTCACCTCCTTCAAGGTCTGAATTGGGCCTAGAAGATAGTTTGTGGAGCATTGTGACCTTTAAAGGGATAGAACCGTAGTATGCTTTGATTTCCCTGCATTATCATTGTATGTGTTCATATCATATCAGTGTTTTTTCTTTAAACTTTTTGTCATTATCAGTACAGTAGCCATGATAGCAAGCCCCAGAAAGAGGCATTTTTCCGACGCCCAGGTGGAACGCCAACGTGCGGAAATCCAGGCATGGCTGGCCATGAGACGGTTGGAGTTTCCTTGGAGTTTCGATGGGTGGATCCCATGGGTCATTTTGGTGGATTTCGAAGCGGAATATATCACTATTATTGGGGTATAAAATGATGATATAAATTTGGATATCATAAGTATCACTATTATGGGGATGCAAATGGAAAATTCATTACATAATAGAGATGACATGTCTGTATATACCACTGGATGGTGATGGCTGGTGGTAGTAAATGTAGAATAGAGAGATAAAGGGGAGGGCATCCTTGCGTGTTTGCTGGTTTCAAGCATGTTTTTGCACAAAGGCCGGGCCGGCCGGGCCCCCCAAACAGAGAGGATTTGGGTGCTCGAATGCAAAAATGGCTTCAAAAAATGAATGGATTGTTGAATGTTGAAACCAAACAATCCTAGATATTCCCATCCCCCTAAACATTAAACATCCCCCAAAAAATGGTCCCAACTATGTCTAGCCCCTTACTTTTTTACATCTTTTTACCATGGTTTCTGCACCTCGCCACAGGAATTGCGCTCACAAGTGCCTCTTCCCAACGAGCCGATGGCCTCGTATCTAGGTGCGGCTGGCAGGGAGGGCATCCGGGATGGCCAGCTCCCCAAATAGATAGGACACGTCGGAAATATGGAAATATGAAGGTAAATATCTGCACATATAGTCTACACTGCCTATACATGTCTATACCATCCTGGAAGAACTTTTAGGATCTTTTGGGCATTTTTTTGGGTGACAATCATCAAAACAAGGACATAGTTCTAGATGTTCATCCCCACAAGGATGGTCCATAGTTCTGCAACTCTCGCAGGGCGATGTTAAACCCCTGAGATTCTGGGGCTGTTTTTGGGGATCCCAGTAGTTGAATAACTCAGATGATGAACCTGTGAAAAAGAACCCATGTCATAGGGAATACTTCTGTTCCCCAAGCAGTCGAACTCATTTCTCCCATGTCCTTCGGATCAGTGAAGAGTGGTCATTTCGAGCAAACAATTGTCTTGTCCTGTTTCTGAGTTGATCGTGTGCTTCGATTTGATACATTCTGAGCATATTCCAAGTATGGTAACTTGCATTACATCATCCTCCGCATCGTTTCAGGTTAGGTGTTCAGAATAGCTTTCTTTATTCCCTTTGCTGATTGTAAAGCAGTGTGAACGTCCCCCACTGGCATCCATTTCTGCAGTGTTCCACTGGTTGCATACCATTGGATACCCAGTACCTTTTGGCACTCGTCTCGCTGCAATAATTCTCACCATCCTTGCATATTCATTTCTGACATGTACAGTTCTTACTGGGGGATTGCGTGTGTGTCAAAAACCCAGCGAAGTCTAGCGGGACATGATCTGTTCCTATCATGTTCTATCTTGTGTTGTGGATTCTTACCTCATCGGTATGTACCATTATGTACCTATGATCTGTTGTTTGATCATTGGTAAGAATATGATCATTGTTCCAATACCCCCATGATCTGTTCCTATCATTTGCCATCTTTGTTCCATCCTATCTTCATCGGTTCCATTTCCTCATTTTGGGAGGATCGGAAGCCCCAAAAATCCTGAGATCCGCAGGTCTGAGTATTCCGCAGGTGAGGAGTACAACCCCCGTGAAGGCGGGGGTGGATGATGGCAAAACCTTGGAATTTAGAACGAACCAATGTATATCCACACATTTGGATCAATTGTACCTATCTTAAAATGGGAAAAAATAATAATGTGTGGATCATTGGATCATTGTTTGGTTTTCCAGAAATTGTACTACAGTTATATTGATATAGTAGATATAGATGATGTAGATGATGATGCTGTCATTATTGATATATAGTAGATTTATTTCAGTTCAACCTTCATTTAATGACAGTATCATCTATATATCCAGAGAAACTCTTGGAATTCACCAAGATCCGGTATGCCTAATGCCATAAGCCATTGCCTCTGGACAGGCGCAGGCCTATGGTGTACCTGCAGCCAGGTGCGCTTGTTGGGGAATACGAACTTGGATGAGAAACCAAATTTCTGGATCAAGTTCTGATCAACATAAAGCACCTTATTAAAGCACTGCTTTGGGGATCAGAACTTCACACTTTAAAGCACGTTTTTTGTATTTTGTATTTTGGTACCTGGATTCAACATCAAAAATCGACAAAAACGGCTGTCGCATATTCCTGTTGGATTCTTTGGAGCCTCAAAGTCCCGAACGAAATGGCGGTTTTAATGAAGAAATCAGCTCTGAACGTAGGATTCGTTTGATCACCGGAGGATAGTGGATAGCAAAATTAGTTTTTTTGCTTTACGGTAATTAATAGATCCAGGCATCTAAGATAAACGTCCGTAGACTCTACATGACTGAGATTGCGACCGCATTCAAGGTGATGGCAGTTCATCCTAGGATTCCTAAGGACTTGTGTAACCAGGGTGAGTAATCTTCGCCTCCCGTCATCAGGAGCCTTTAGCTGACTTAGCGAGCAGGTGGTTGATGTTGATCATCCCAAGTAATGTGGGTACACCAATAATAAACCACCCAATTTCACCATAAATAGCTGGTATGTTTACCTTTCCCAGTCATGGGTGGTAAACATGGCAGTGTTTTTCCCACATTCCTACTATCATCAGGTCGTTGGATCCTGTGTCGTTTCAAGGCGTTGCCATGTGCTTTTCCAGGATTCAGCCATGAAATGTTGGTGAACCATCCCAACTTCCGGTGGTTGCAATACCTCGACGGCATGAAAAAAGCACCATTTTCGATGGGGAAAACGAGGAGGAACCAGATTTCGTGGTGGTTTCCAGGAGTTTCCCACCATTTTTCAGGTACGAAACCCACCGATCTCCCTGGCACCGATCTCACGGAGGAACTTCTTGGTGGCGGCTCCCTGCAACGGTGCGGAAGCTCAGGGATCCCTTTGGGTCGATGACCATTTTATTGGGTATGATGTCGGGAGGTAAAACCAACTTGATATGATTATGATATCTGAGTTATTGATCTGTTATTTTTTTGGATACCATGATTATGATAGCTGGGAGGTAAAACCAATTAACCTTAGGTCAAAACATATCTGTTATTTTTTTTCAGTGGCCAATTGAGGGGAATCTCTTGGGATTATCATGGCTTATCTTTTTGGAATGTACTTTGGTTTCGGTGAAGCAGGAAATCCAAGTTTTGTTTGCTAAAGATGGAGCCTTCCCCACCCTGGAGGTTTCTGGATCCCCAAGTCACCACGGGTTTCAATACGAAAAAGGTTTAATGGCCTACCCCCGATGAAAACAAACCGGGGTACCCCCTGTTTTTTGCTCAAGTTCCCCGGAGCCCATGGAGCCCGAACCGAAACGGCCAAGAGTGGAGACGGCGGCGCCGCTGCCAGAGGAGGTCGCGGAGGTCGCGGTGAAGTTTCAGGCTCAAACGTTGAGGGGACTCTTGTGAGCTGTACAAAGTTGGAGGATTTTCATGAAGATTATTAAAGACTGAGTAATCATCATGAATCCAACTTACATTGATTGACTTCTTGTAGTTTTATAACCTTGCAAGCTGAGAAGAATCATTTTGCTTGGTACATTGAATCACTTGTGCAGTAGCGTTGTTCAGTATTATAGGTCGGCACCTCATGTGACAACAAAATGGATTACATATGGACTATGTGAGGATTATAACATATTAGAAATATTTATGGGACAAAGTAGGGATTATGAGGATATAACGATATCTATCCCACCATTGTCATGCGGATGATCTGGATCAACCATCACGACCTATCAGCGGACCTCTCTGGCGACGTCAATGGAATCATGGTGAACTTTGAAGGGGAAGCATACAGCACTATCCCCAGTTGAGAGGTCATTTATACTATGTACATAGCTGGAAGAATAGGGTAACACCAAGACAGAATGGTTGGTTCTTTTGGAGAATTGTGAATTGTGAGGCTCCGTTTTTTTTTGACTCAAACAAACATGCGATTCTTTGCCTTCTGTCCAGGTATCCTTGCCAAGTGGCCGCTGTGAAGATGTCTCGGTCGCCACCAGCGACACGGTATGTGAAGTGAAAGTGGCTGCACAAGAGGCCTTCGGCCAACCCTTCCTGAAACTTGCGGGGGCTGATGGACGCCTCCTAAACCCAAGGGAATCTCTCCAAGTTGCCGGGCTGAAAGATGGAGATTGCATTGCTGCTATTGCACAGCAGCCAAAGATAGCTGCAACACACTCAGCCTTTGCAGTGTGGTGTGTCGGAGGTCAAGTTGTCACCTGGGGTGACCCCAACTTAGGTGGTGACAGCACCGCCGTCCGGGATGAGCTCAAGAACGTTCAGGAGGTTTGTGCCACAGGTTCAGCGTTTGCTGCGATGTTGGCTGATGGCTCCGTGATTACATGGGGCGATCCCGAGACTGGCGGTGACTGCAGTACAATAACAGGTCAGCTCCGGAATGTGCGCCAGCTTCATGCTAATTTTGGGGCTTTTGCTGCCATTCTAGCAGATGGAACCGTAGTGACATGGGGTGATCCAACGTCTGGTGGCGTCAGCACAGCTGTCCAGGGCCAGCTCCAACATGTCAAGTATATCCATGCCACAGACAGTGCCTTCGCTGCAGTTTGTGACAGTTGCCAAGCTACCTCCTCGCGGTCGTCACGGGCACCATGTGTGGTGGCGAAAGCTTGGCAGAAAAATCAGGCCTGTTTGTATCGGCCCTCAGTTGCACTCCTATGCATACTCTTGTGGTTTTGCACTTGCAGTTGTGCGCAAGCAACAGAAATCCAGAGTGATA
>Ga0126342_10005158_pt1 | contig 22663 bp, 21 predicted proteins | sample Cyp1metagenome_FD_92528 | JGI IMG/M metagenome (GOLD analysis project Ga0126342, IMG submission 92528) | Coral microbial communities from Lord Howe Island, Old Settlement Bay, Australia - Cyphastrea 1 metagenome | ecosystem: Host-associated > Invertebrates > Cnidaria > Coral ...
AGCGTTTCCAATGGGGAAAGGGGTTTTGCAAGGTCTGTGCCGGGACAGGGGTCGTGGCGAGCGTTTTGATTGGGAATAGCTGTCAAACGCAAACATTGCAAGGACTTGGGCGTATGGGTGTAAGTAGACTTGAGAAACAAGGCCTCGGATCAAGAATTGATTTGACTCAACATGTCCAAGGTTTTCCAAGCACATGCGGGTGCAACCAAATCTCAACCACCTTATCCCGTGGCTGCCCTGTGCTGAGCCAGGCCTTTTTGGTGAAGATGCCCGAGCACACACAGCACACACACAACACACATCACCCCTTGATGTGTTGAACCCAAAGGTCTGTACCGGGGACAGGCTGGCATAACCATAATGTGATCCAGAAACTGCTCGAATCCCTGTTTTTGCTCGATTAGCTAAAAAGCAATCAAACAGATGAAAACAGGACACACCCCCAAGTTGTGTATCAAATCCCCTTTGAGCAGAAATTTGTGTATCAATCGGTTCTCCAGGATACAATGTTTATTTATGGCTATGATTCTGATGTGTTCAGTATCATCATGAATGACTAATGAAGTCGTCATCATCATCGTCGTCGTCGCCGTCGTCGTCGTCGCCGTCATCGTCGTCGTCATCGTCATCATCATCATCATCATCATCACCACCACCACCATCATCATTGTGGTGGTCATCATCATCGTGAAAATTATCGTGATCATTATTGTGCTTATTATCGTCATCATCATCGCGATCATAATTCTTGAGACATCAACGGGTACATTGAGATCACAATGGGCATCGCAGCTGTCATTGCAGTTTGCATGCCGGACCACTGACGATTCTAGCCTAATTTTTTTCTGGATGGACTTGCGACAGGAAGTGCAAGTGGTGGCAGCCACACAGAACTGGGCCAAGGTGGTTGAAGGGGATGGTGGGAAGTGATGATTCGTTGAACTTGAAAGACGGGAAAACTATGGGATTGTAATGATACTTGAAATCTATCAAAGTCACAACATCATTCTTGTTTAGGGGAAAATGATCATACCTTGATTGTGCTTCAATCCATTCGGATTCTTGGCCGACATTAGAATTCGGAATGGGCCTTGTGACATTTTTATGCGCATCAGCATTTGATTGCATCTTCGTTGGCTCAAGCATCCTGGCTCCAGCTGTTTGACTGCAGATTTGTCCAAAGAGACACGGAGCCTGTTCCAATGTCCAGTGGTGCTGGTGGCTATGTAGAGCCACCAGCTGGCTCCGACCTGATTGATCTTGACGTAGTGTGCTTGAGCGGTGAAGGATGTGTTTTGCGGGTCAGTTCTTCCAGCCTGGGCCGCGAAGTACGGCAGATGGTTTCAGAGCGACTTGAACCAAAAAAGGGCGCAAGGCCTGCACTCCACCACCTTGCTGCACCACTGGTTCTGCATCAAACGTTGCAAGAGCAGGGCATTGAGGGTGCTGCAACACTCTCCTGCACTTATGTTACAACAGATTTGTATACTGCATGGAGCTTTCTCAGAGGTCAAGGGTTCTCAGTCTCTGAGGGAGATGCTGCATTGGAAGGAGTGACACATATAGCAGGTGTATTTTCATTGGAGTGCATGCACCGTCTCCCGCGAAGCCTGGAAAGCTTAACTCTTGGCAGATTTAACCAGGGCCTTGAACGAGTGTCCTTGCCGAGTAATCTGCAAAGCTTGACTTTCGGCGATACTTTCAACAAGAGCCTAGAAGGAGTGACCTTTCCGAGGAGTCTGAAGAGCTTGACTTTTGGGCGAGAGTTTAATCAGAGCCTCGAAAGGGTGAACTTGCCAATTAATCTGCAAAGCTTGACGTTTGGATACGAATTCAACCACAGCCTAGAAGGAATGACGTTGCCGAGAAGTCTGCAGAGCTTGACGTTTGGTGACATGTTTCTCCAGAACCTAGAAGCACTGAACTTCCCAACAAATCTACGAAGCATGACCTTTGGCGGGATGTTCAACCAGAACCTCGAACGAATCACCTTGCCAAGCACTCTGCAAACCATTGTTTTGGGTCAGATGTTCAACACGAGCATCGCAGGAGTTCTGTGGCCAAGAAGCCTGATAAGCTTAACTTTTGGTGACATGTTCAACAAGAACCTGGAAGGAGTGACCTTCCCACACAGTCTGCAAAATCTAACTTTTGGTAGAAATTTCAACCAGAGCCTTGAACAAGTAACGTTGCCAAGCAATCTGCAAAGTTTGACTTTTGGTCGGATGTTTGACCAGAGCCTGGAACATGTCACCATGCCAAGCAGTCTTCAAAGCTTGATTCTTGGTTTTGGGTTCAGCCAAAGCCTGAAACTGGTGACCTTGCCTAGCAATCTACGAAGCTTTACGCTTGGTGGGATGACCAACGAGAGCCTCGCAGAAGTGAACGTACCAAGCAATCTCCAAAGCTTGACCTTTGGATATTTATTCAACCAGAGCCTGCAAAACATGATGTTGCCCAGCAGATTGCGATGCTTGACTTTTGGGAGTAAGTATGACACGAGCATTGAAGGAGTTATCTTGCCAGACAGTCTGCAAAGCTTGACGTTCGGTCAAATGTTCAGCCAGAGCCTAGAACAAATGGCGTTCCCAAGCAGTCTAGAAAGCCTGACTTTTGGTGAAATGTTTAATGAGACGCTAGAAGGAGTGACCTTACCAGGTAATCTGCAAAGCATGACTTTTGGCGGCATGTTCAACCAGAGCCTCGAACGCGTGATCTTGCCAATCAATCTGCAAAGCTTGACCTTTGGATATGAGTTTAATCAGAGCCTCGAACGAGTGACTTTGCCAAGGACTCTGCAAACCCTGACTTTTGGCCACAGATTCAACCAGGGCCTGGAAAATGTTACTTTTCCGAGCAATCTGCAAAGCTTGACCTTTGGATTTGATTTCGACCAGAGCCTTCAAGGAGTGAATTTGCCAAATAGTTTGCAAAACTTGACCTTGGGTGAATTGTTCAGGCAAGACCTCAAACAGGTGCTTTTGCCAAGGAGTCTTCAGTGTCTTCTCTGCAGCGGCAAATTGGTGAGCATTTTGTGATTTCACCATTCACTTGACCAACTTGTGCGACCAGCTGGGACGCCAAACTTGTTTTCGCTGTGGTTGACCAGCACGTGCGGAGAGTAAACAAAAAGGACTCGTGCTGAATGGGTGGTACTATACCATACTATACCTCTCAGAGTCATATCATAAAGACATATATAACAACATAATATACAAACATGACATGGTATGATTTACAATGATTTACAATGATGTTCTTGAAGCAAACATGGCATGCTCCGGTGAGGCCACCATTGCACCCTTGAAACCCTTGCTGCTTCCCTATGGTCACTTGCACCTGGTTCAGGTGGTCAGTACCTCAGAGATTTATTGCAGTTAAACCAACGTGGAATTATCACATGACATGAGCATCATTGGCATACTCCAAGTTGAAGTCGAAAGCAATTTGGCTATGGGTCAAAACCCACCCGTCTGTTCTTATCAAAACAGGTGGGATGTATGGATATCCTCAGTCAGTAGTGCATAGTTTCTGATACATGCCAATTTATCATGACATAAACCGTAACCACCTTGTTCAAGCGGATTCGGATCCAAGCTGCTGAGTCTCCCATTATGTCGTGGCTCCAGCAAAAACACAAAAATCTGTGGCAAGCCACGTTGTTTCAGGCGCAGCTTCTGGCAAACTTTGAAGCAGTGGTCGCCTTCAAGGAAGGGCGAAAGTTCCTTTCTTGGGAACCCTTGTGATGCAGCGAAAGATTGGCACCCCTTTGTTAAGCATCCCATTCAAGATGGACTTCTGTGGACTTAGCTTCAAGACAAAAACTGCAATGCAATGCAGCACTTTTCAGGCAGACTGCAGGTTGGAATTTGAAGCGTGAATGATGGAGGAATCTCTCCTGGAGACTTACTTGTGTTTCTGCTCTGGGTGATGAGACAGCATGCCATAATTACTGTTGTTTGGTTTCACACCTTCGCAAAATAGTGCGCATCGGATCTCGAACGTCAAGTTTTTGGTTTGCCGCGCTGCGCCAGATTTACATATTACAACCGAGTAATTAAGACCTCCAGAGTTTGCACTGCGAACGCCAGCCTCGTTGCAGGCAGAGTTTGGCTTCTGCCCAGTGCCAACAAGCGCATTTCCACCAGATTGGCGCCGGCGTGAAACGCCGAATTCGCAGGAGGGCCAGAAGCGGAAAGCAGAGAGCATGGCAACGAGTGAAACAGTTGGGAAGCCCAGGAGGTGACAATCCTCCCTGGACCAAGTGCTATCAGGATTTGGGGCAGAAAGCTGTTGTGCTTTGTAATCAGATTTTTCTCAGGTTGCCAACTCAGACAAGATTGAAGAGCGTGTGCCACAGAAAAAGCTGAAGATCACTCACAAGTCGGTCCTGAGCTCAGCAACTGTACACAGTGTGTTCCATTAGTTTATATAATTAGTTCTTTTTTAAATAATTCATGTTACCTTTGCATGGATTCAACGTTCGAGTGAGAGCCAACACCTCCAGTTACAAGCAGCATGATGCAGCATGTGAGGTGAAGGAGGTCAAGGACATGCCAACGCTTCAGGAGAGAGATGCCGTCCCAAAGGACCCAATGTTTGGCAGGTTACAGTAACCGCAGCAATCAAATTGTAGGATGATGTAGGATGCCACGATTTTGCGTGCTGCCCCTTAAGTGTCCTCTCCATTCCAGAGCAGATGATGAGTTCTCAATCGGCGTTCTGCTGTGAAATTTCCTCAGGCCGCAATTGACAAGCCAAAGAGGGTCAAGAGAGCATCAGAGCAAAATGCAAAGGTTTCGCCAGATATTGGGAAACAAAAAACTCCTCAAGCTTCCACGCAGGCAGTCACTTGTTGGGAACGGGGGCAAGTGCCCTGTGATGGCAATTACAACAAGTCATTTTGAGGGCAGTTTGCCACATCAGTTGAATAAAATTGTGGGTATATATATAATATATATATAATTATATATACACATACGGTAACGACATTTAAATAAGTGGAAGGCGGGTCAGACCGCGAGGCCCCAGAGGTAGTATGAAATACCAGTTCGTATATTTAAATGTAGTTGCCGTATGTTTAAACGAATTGGATTCTGTATGTTTAAATGGCGGGGCGGGCCAAGGAAAAAGTTCCCGGAGGTAGTCTAAAATGCCTGTTCGTATACTTAAAAGTCCGTATATTTTAATGCAGTTACCGTGTATATATATATACCATGTATTATGAACTGTGTATATGTACATGTCACACACACACAAGTCTATCCACACGTACATATAAACATGTACTCAGAAAGAGAGGTGGCAGTAATATAATATGTGTATAGACCTTTGCCGGAGCATAGGTGAAGATCCACGAGCGAACAGATTGAAGACCTGTTGCAACTCGCCGAGTTGGCCCCGCCATATTGTCAGCGAGCAGGTGAAAGAGGAAGCCAAGAAGAAATTGAAGCCTTCGCCCAAGCGGAAAGCAGAGGCAGATCTCTGATTTTTAGAGCAATTGAGGGTCAACCATTCACTGAGAAACTCTGCAGGAAAAGGTGAAGGCCAATGGGGCCAACAAGAAATTGAAGGACAGCGAAGATCACAAGACCAACCAGAAGAGCTCCAGCACGACTTCCAAACAGAAGATCTCAAAGGCATCCATCTTTAGATTGGGAAGGAGTCTGAGTCCAGGTTACTGTATGTTTGTTGAAAGTGTCATCAACTTGAAATGGTCTGAAGATGCCTAGTATGGAAGCAGATTGGAATCACCTTGCCCCTGCACAGACACACATTTAGCTATACCATTCTGTGTGATCCGTTGGTGGGGGGCGCACCGCATACAACCTGTATTTTTGCCTGAGCAGAATCATTGCATATCATTATACTGTTTCCGGAGTTCATCAATTTTCCGGGTCCTTCCAGACGTCTTGTCGACTATTTAGGCAAAGGTTGCAAGCAAAAAAACTGATGTAGAAGCGCCGAAGGCAAAGGCCAGCGGACAATGGAGTGGATGTCTTCCCAATGCGGGAACTGGAGGATATGGGAACGGGCGGAAGCTATCCAACACTTGTGATAGTCTTTTCACATCTTTTCCCTTTGATGTTGAATTTCTGCATGTTGGCCCCAAAGTACTAAGCGAGAAACTATATTAGCAGGAAGGGATTACCGCACTTGGAGGAATGAATCCACTTGCCAGCTATTTCGATGTTCACCAGGGTACCCAATTTTTTGGAAGTTATATCAGATATCACCTTCCAACTACGTGATGCAAGATGTGCTCGCCCGTAGGCAGAACACACTAAACGTTCGGGAGGTCTCATCCAATTCTAGTCTTATTATATTTTATCCAGACACATATGCCGCATGGGAAATGACGAACATACTGTGTTCTACTCGTCAAGTGCTTGTGGCCACCTCCTGCCATGGTAGGGTGGAAGCCCCCTCTTGAGTGCATGAAAAGATGCCGCGTGTTTTGAAGTGTTTTCAGCCCAGCTTCAGGCTACTCGAACAAAGATGGCTATCAAAAAGGCAATCAAAGATGACAAAGTGTGCCTCCGCCAACCTATTTTCATTGAACAAATGTTGAAACAGGTGTTTTCACTGGCCACCATGATCTTCCAAGGATGGTCATCCAAATGGTGACCAATGCACCGTATACTGAGGTGCAGTGTTTGTGGTGGGCCCAGCAAGCTTCCGCCTATGCCCGTGCCTCAGGGCCTCAGGGCTCGCGGTTTGCAGAAGTGATGCCTCTGAGTCTTGCCTGGCAGGTCGTGTGAAGGTTGCACCTCAGAACTATCCAAGAGGTGGGGAACATTCGGACTCGAAAGGATGGAATCCACAAAACAAGCTTGCAATATCCTGCAGCATTTTTCGCAATTTTTCCTGCTTCTAGCTATTGTTATCACTATCCTTGAAGAGGTGAAACAGACTCACAGTGTCCAAATGGATCGAAATGGGCCATTGGCATTGTTGGCTTCACCGATCAGCTGACCCAGGTTTCAACTGCAATTCGCTGTGGGCGACGTGGTGTGGTGCAGCGGCTTTGGACCTCGCTGGCCAGCCACGGTGGCAAGCATTGGTTTCGATGGCCCTCAGGTAGGGCAGGGGGCAGATATGTTCTGAATCTACCAACCCACAGATTTGGGAATTTTTGGAATTAGTTGGTGAAATTTGGTGGCAGAACACTTGGGAGGTACTTTTGAACCTTCACCGACCTTTCCAAAATATATAGTAAAATGTTTCAGCTTCTTTTCGCCAGTTTTGGCCAGTGAAGCTGCAGGATTCTGAGCCGTATGGTGTGAACTTCTGTGGTGAATCCAATGGTGCCTGGGTTTCTGGGGCACAGCTCGAGCCCTGGGCAGCACGGCAGCCCCCGTCAGTGCCAGCCCGTTGGCAGCGACGCCTGAAAGCCGCACTTCAAGCTGCACAGAAGTGCCTGGATCAACCAAAAGATGCAAAGTAGCACATTTGGAAGTCAGATGTTGCTGTGTTGCAAACAAGAAAAATGCTGAACTGGCAATGTAGTTTGTATGTTTTTGTCATGCTGAAAGTTTTCTGAATGATGCATGCCAGCTGATCTGGCACCTGAAGTATACAGATTCAATGAATTCGTCCGTTAGTGAGATTTGTTGCAGCGCGTTCCATCATGGATCCACATTGGCCAAGTATTTTATAGCTCCTTTGAGCTTCCTGTGGCGCTTTGCTCCTGTGGGTGTGCGGGAGCACAAACGCTTAGCAGACAATGAGTCAACAGGACTTTCAGCTGGCCAATCTGAAGCGATCAAGCGAACAGGTCAGTCGAAGCCTTCGGAAAAAAGGTATGCCATGGCCAGAACTCCAGGACATTTTGTGCATGATGCAATTGTGCATGTTGTTTGCAGGTCCCAACGTCCTAGTGATTGTTTTTTTTTTGTGCAGCTTTGGTTCTAATTGGCCATGACATTTGCAGCCTCTTACGCTGGACATGGATGCATTCTACACAAGTGATAGTCTATAGATGTCTATAGGACTTTCATGGATTTTCACTCAGAGGAGAGTCTTGCTCCTTGCACCAACAATCAATCAATCAATAATATATATATATATATATAATATATTCAGACTTTTTGTTTTCAGTCATTCAGCGGTTACCATGCCAACTCGTGGGGCACAAAGTGCAGCAAAATTTGACTTGGGTCACTTGCTTAGAATCCAGCATTTGAAACTGTGACAATCAAAAGCTGAAATTTTAGCTGATCCCCACGGTTGTGTAAATTTGAGTGGTGTCGTATGTTGAAACTTTCAGCAGCAAAGTCTTCCTTGAACAGTTGATGTCCTTCAGATCGCATCAGCCATTGGTGTGTGCTTGTGCTTTTTTGTGACAGTCTTTGTGGTGTTTCTTCAGAGGAGACTTTCCTTGAGCTTTGGCTTTGATGGATAGTGTTGTTGGTTTGCGTGTTTCAATCGGCAGAATTTTTGATGAGGCTTTTCCGATGATGAAGATGATGGAGGTCAACCAGAGTCTTCGAAGGCCAGGTATTTAGAACTCTGTGCAATTGTAAAAAATGTATTGTGGTAAAACGGTAAAGCCAAGAAAACACATCCCCAATCTGACCACAAATGGTTGGTAAATTACCATGCGAAACGGATCGAAATGGTAGGTTTATCTTCGGATTTACCACATTATTGTTTCATGCCCTTAGATATCTTAGATTGAGTGTTATGCGCCTGGAGTCGAATATTCCAAATGAATCAGAGGCTTTGACCCAAGATTTTCCTCTGCCAAGAGACCCGAAGGATCCTGGTGACCGTGCGTGCTAGGCAGAGACCGTTCATGACTTGGTCAACCAGAGACGTGACCCAGCCATGGTCCTTGGCGGCTCTTCTAGTCGACTGCGACCTTCGTCCTCATTTCAATTAGGCTCAGTCGATCTGTGCAGTTTGGCCAGGGTGTACCACCAATTGACGTAATGCCTAGGAACATCTATTGGCACCAGTAGGTGGTATCAATAGCCGCGTTGCCAGCTTTGGGGGATAGATTCTGGATAGATTCTGAATATCATTGAATATCAGTCAATACCATTCAAGATTCATGTCATTTCATAACTTAATAACCAGATACTACCAGCATCTACTGCCGAGGTGGTGGCATCGATCCCCTTGAGTCGCTCTTGAAGAAGGAGAAGGACCAGCTCCTGAGGTTTGTCCAAAATTGGCAATGGATATCCATTATATATATTTGCATATGATATAATATGATTATATATATATATATTTGCATATGATATAATATGATAATATATACATATACATATATATATATATATATATGTATATATATATATCCTGATATGTCCCAGAATGTGAGAATATTACATTCCCCACATGTATACATACATGTTTATATGTTTATAGATATACATAATGTATGATAACACTATACATAATACACATAATATATAATATGATTATATCTACGTATATATAGTATATATATATATATGCTGTTATATTATAAATCGATCATATCCAAAACCCACTGGTGAACCCTTACATTTCCCATGAAATGGCCAAGGGAGTTACCCCAAACTCAGGTTCATCAAGACTCCTTGATATCATTTGTACAGAACCGATGTCTTCACCTGCAGGAGCAACCTGACGATGATGACGACAATGCTGATGAATTCGATCGTCACTGATCCGAACGGGACATGTCGGCTTATGGCAATAAGGGAAGAGAGTTAAGAGACCCGTGTGCGCTATCAGTCTTTATCTTTTAGATAGATGTCAGAAACCTTGACTTGATGCAAGCCGGGATTCTTCCTCTTTGTCGATTCATCCAATGCTCAACCGGTGTCCACAGGTGAATTTCGAAAACTGGCTGGACAGTCGTTGCTTGGCTGGTCTCTTTAAGCCGCCCGTTTTGGGAGTTGTTTTTTCTGATTTCTGATCACTTCCATTTCTCAGTTTATTTGTACCGGATCAGATGGCTGGGGGGAATCTGTCGACGCCATGGATTGCAAGAAGATGTGGAGTGACGTAAACATATCAGTGACGGCTTGTATGTGGTGAAGTGAAGACTAGTCTTGGGGAGTACCCCGGTTTGTCGTTGTCGAAACCATCATATTTGGGTTGTAAAGCGAGGTAGAAACACCCCGTCGATTCCGTGATGTCCCAAATACTTTCCTCGGCTCATATATTACCCTCTGGTAAATTAACATAGACCCTGAAACTGACCAATTTATAGTGGAAACTAGTCTTTCAACCCCTATCTGGCAGGGTCTATGTTAATTTACTGAAGGGTATATCATATATTAAAATCATTTCACGTGGTCACGGATGCTAGCTTGCCAGCTGGAGTTGGATTTGCTTTAGCAATGAATTGGGGCAGGCTGGATAGAGCCTCCATAATCTTTCATTTCGAACTCGTTTTAGGCCCCCCCTGTTGGACACGATTAATCATGTCGAACTGTGACCTCCCCCCATGGGTTCAAATGCCGCTGTGTCCATCCCGTTGGGTTTCATCTGTGACCACGCGTTCACATGCCCACGCACACACACGTATACAAAATGATATTTGAAAGAAGTAAATCCTCCAGTGGAGCAGGCAACACGACCTTTTCACCCATGACTGAGCCCCACGCTTCAGATCATGATCAATCTTTGATCTTCATGGTTCTGCAATTCAATTCTCCACTGATGATGATGTCGCGGATTCTTTCGCCAGGCTTGTGCTAAACATGAAATGGTTCTGCAACTCAATTGTCCACTGACGATGATGTCGTGGATTCTTTCGCCAGGCTTGTGCTAAACATGAAAAGCCATTCAACCAGGTGCATCGGTTTTGACACACCCCTTTTTAGAAGCGTTGATGGCTCTCTGCCTTTTCTCTTGAGCTTTCCATTCTAAAGATTCAATTTCCTTCACACAGACGTATCGGCCAAACTTCAACACAAACATCAAAAAGTCAGAACCGGCACCAAGTTTCGTCAGACAATCAACAATCATTTGACGAGTATCGACCCAACGAATTTGAATGCTCTGAGAGCGAAGATCAGATCTAACTACCAGCATGTCTATGGCCATTCTTTTGTCTCTCACTACAATCCCATCACCCAAACAGTGATCGTAGATAGGCTTGTTGTCGACCACGGCAGTCATTGGAAGCTGCTGGCGACATCCCTTGTCGTTGTGAAGGGTGTATTGATGCTGCCTCGCCTCTGCGAACAGCGATCTCATCCAGTCACCTTCAGCTATGGCTCTTGAAAAGGACATCAACTCAGCACCTAGTGTGGACTGGGTCTTCCTCTCCAGTTTCCAGGACTTCCAGCGCAAAGGGCTGACACTAGCCCACTCACTTCCTCGAATTTTCTTGTCAGCAAAAGTGTCATGTAGGCCCCTTGGCTTCCAAGATCGTCCGTGTTAGCGCAGCTAGCGTCACTGGTTACAAGGATTGCCCCTTGTTCCAATGGAATGCTCTTGTAGGTGATCTTGGTATGTTTGAAATCCCGAATCTTGCTCACGAGCTGGTTGGCAGCGATGAGATCATCAACGGTGGCTCTAGCTACACGCTGCTGCAAAAAGGCAGTTTGGGCTGCCAGATCTGGTCTGGTGCTGCCCGTGAGCCAATTTGCTGCGCCGAGAACTCCACGGTACTGATGCATCTCTTGTGTGGTCAGCGTGTCACCCTTCTGTTTTCTACGTTCTTTAGAAATGAAAACCGTCTGAACGTTACTCGCATACTCCTCTTGACTACTAACAATTGATCCATCCTCTTGTTGTTCAAGCCACCGACCCAAAAACTTACCCTGACTCTTCTTACAATGTTTAAACGGGTAAATTTGTTTCAAACGTTCCAACACCACGTCTTGAAATCGCTTAGTTCCCCCACATGCCATGTCATCAACATGCAAAGCAATGATACCGCTCAAACGAAAATCATCCTCAGGGTCACCCCATGATCTAACTCGCTTTGTTTCAGAGAAAGAGTTTGGGTCAAAGTTCTGGTAAGACTTCCCCACCATTTTCGAGGGACATCCATCAATCCATAAACACATTTACGCAATTCGATCACAGCATTACGTTCAATGCCAGGAATCCCTTCCCTTGGGACTTTGGCAAAAATGCGTCCCTTCTCCCGTTTCATTGCATCACCCTGCAAAAAGGCTCCCTCCACATCCATGATGTAGAGCACCCATTTTTCTGACGCAATCACCTGCAGGGTCATGGCTAAGCCATCAGCAGAAAGGGTTGGTGATTGCCGATGTAGATCCAGCAAGTCAGGATCTTGGAATCCCTTCAGTACCCATCGGCATTTGATGTCAGAACTGCCAGGCACGTCTGGATTCTCCCGGCGTGTCTTGACAAAGCGACTGTCAATGAATCTCTCAGGTGGGTCACTAGCTATGATTCTTTCAGCTTCAGCCTCTGAATGGATCACTATTGATCCGGTCTTCGTCAGCTTATCAATTTCTTTTCTCTTTCCAGCTAGAACTTGTTCCCACTCATGTTCTTGTATGTCACGATCCTTGAGTTCAGACTCGCGCTTCTGCTGCACGATGAAAGATTCAAACATTATCTGATTCTTCCACCACGGTCACTTCCATGCAGTCTTCACCTGGTTGCGGTCGGCCTGTATAGGGACCAGAAGCCGTCCGGCGAGCTCCCAAATCCAAGATTTCTGTGCTTTGTCTCATAGCAGTTGTCAATGGTGTCTCTGATGGATCCATCTGCGCACCCCGTATGGGTCCATATCCCTGAGCCCGCACTGGCACGGCAGAAACTGTGTGACGCGCGTTCTCTTCAGATTCGCTAACCGTGGTATCACCATGATTGCTGCCCAGTGATGGCACTTCCGTCAAAGGTTCATCAATTTCTCCTTCATGAGGATTGTCAGCAACTTCTGAGGGTGATGGATAGCCTTCGCTCTCCTCCTCCATCGGCTCATGGATACGGGCTCGCTTAGCCTCTGGTTCCACAATGGCCTCTTCATCCAGTGGTGGATGCTCCTCTTGGCTGATGTCGGTGAATACTTGAGCACCACGGTCAGACAACTGGCGCCTAGCACTGATCATGTCTTCAGTGACAAACTTGATGGCAGCTTCCTGGTCTGCCGTCAAGCGCCTGAGTTGCTCAGGTGCGCAGCGTAATACTTCGTTGCCCACTGATACCCAAACTTTTGACTTCCCACTGAAGAATCCAATGACTCGGGCAGGACCTCTCCACCGGCCAGCTTTGCTATCATTCCGATATCTTCTCCAGTAGTACACCAAATCACCTACCGCCAGTTCTTGATCTCTCATTGTCCGAGGCCTATGACTCAAAGCACGACGGACCTTTTGGTCGTCGTCAGTTTCTACCAAGGCTTTCCGGGCAGCCATTCGGATCTCATTGCTTCGAGCCAAAGACTCATCTCCGTGAAAAACTCCTGACTGAAAGGGAATATTGGGTCTTTCCTCCAACAGCCCTTGGGGAAAACGCAAATCGCACCCAAAGACATGTTGAAAGGGTGCATATCCATGTTTGCGCATCATGCTGTTCTTGGCATTGTTCGCGTGGTCAACCAGCTCATTGACCTCACTCTTATTCCTGGGTTGACATCCCTCAAAAGCTTTCAAAAACGTTTGTTTCCAAATTCCGCCGTGTCTTTCAATCAAACCATTTTGATCAGGACTATACGCAGCAGTTTTATCAACAAAAGTACCATCATCATCAAACCCCTGCTGAACAACATCGTCAAATTCACCCCACCCCCGTCAGTCACAACCCGAACCGGCACTCCAGCCCATCTCTTCCAACCCTTTCGATATGCCGAACGCACATGCTTCGTCTGGGCTCCCTTCCAAAGTGGAACAGAAATTTGCAACCCAGTCCCCTCACAGATCATGGTCAACATTTTCAGGGTGCGACCCTCATAAATCGGCAAATCAAAAGTGTCCATGTGACTTGTTGGTTGAAACCCTGGGCCCTTTTGTGTTTGGCAACGGCATGACTGGGATACGGCCTATGAACATCGCAGATACTGCACTTCAGCTTCTTAGCTACTTCCAACGCAGCCCCGCTCGCCCCTGCCGACTTGAGCATGTGCAAGAACCGCTCTTTGGATGGGTGCCCCAAGTTGACATGACATCTACGCACACTACGTTGCAAAGTAGTTTTATCTTCCTGAAGAGCTTCAGCCACCAAAACCTCATGACCTTTGTTTTTTTGATGTTTGATGTACGCAGAAATGAATTGGTCAACCAACTTCCGGCAATAAATTTGAGCACATCGTGACCTATTAACCCACACTCCATCAACCCTGATTTGACCCTCGACTTGCTGGTGGTCATGTCCATGGTCACACCTACAAGCCAAACCCTTGAGTTCTTCAAAATTGAACATCCAACGAGTATGTTTCTTATAGGCTTTGAAATTCACAGGATCCTTCAACCCAAACATGCACTGGTCCATGTCCAACGTGAAAACGCCAGGCAACCCACGAACATGTTCAACACAGGGTTCTTTCCAGCTAGCGGCCCCCCCAGGGTGTTCAAAGGCAAACAATCGCCCTCCTTCATGCTGCACCTCACAAACTTGCATCGCAAACTCCAAAAGCACTCGGCCCTCCAGCAATTTTCTTTTTTGATCATCCCGCTTCTGTTTGTGCCAACTACACGCCTGCAATGTGGAAAATGGTCCACATGGTGGGCAAACCAAAACACACTTGGGCTTATAGTGTCGAATTTCGTCCAGACAGGCTTTCCTTTGGTCAGCCTTCAGGAAGTCCCATCCCTGCCCAACGTCGTATGACCTCAATCCAATGAGGCCTCGCTGCTCTGCAGCTGGCAACAACCTGGGATTAGAAAACACCTCGGCAAAATCAGGCTTCGATTGCAGATTCACCACAAAAATCTCATGTGTTCCTCCCTCAGGCTCCTTGCAAGCACAATCCACAACACTAGGATCGTTCTCATCACATCTCATCACACCATCCTTTTATGTTTTTGAGGAGTTTCACACGATTTTTCTTAGACATGGTCTGCTCTCCTACATGCTGGGATTTCCCAGCGTGGCACTCAGAATGGCCTGCATCTCCATCATCAGTCCATGCTCCTCCACATGGTGGTCGGGCTGCAGAGGATTCACTTGACGAATGGGAAGGCCGTTCATCATTTCCATGATTACAATCTCGTGCCCCTGATTCTCCACATAGGACCACTCCATGCTCGCTTCGCTGGATGCTCGGGCATTCTTGACACCCCTGGGAGCTGGCTTCGCCTTGGCATGCCTTGCGCTGACCAAATTGCCCCCCTCCTCCGGCAGTGATTGCCCCTTGGTCGCGGCAGAGGATGTAGATCCCCAGACGCTGCATGTCCTTGCCACTGTTCTTGTCGATGTGATGACGAACCCACTCGCAGTGGGGCTCGTCCGTCACATAGATCACATAGATCGCCTTCAGCTCCAGTCCGTTCTTGCCACCCTTGTACTTGCCCTCTTTGATGATCATCAGCCCGCTGATGGGGTTGTCCTCCCCGTCGTCCGACAGGTCGTCCATCAAATCCAAGGCTTTGGTTGAGCTCTTCCAGGCCTGCTGATCCTCCTCCGGGGTTTGAACGTTCCGAAGCATCTCCAGAACTTCTTGGCTCAGACCCCTTCGCTGCGTCATGAGAGCAATCTGGTACCTGATCTACACTACACCGCGCAAACCTAGTCTTGAGCCTGATCTCGCTTTGCGAGTCGCACTCAAGCTCATCAATTCGATACTCTTTCTTTCCCGCAAAAACATCACACAGAACATCACCAACCAAACATTCACTAGAAAAATCAAAGCACCTGATAGCATAGTGGCCACGTCCAGTGTTCTCCAGATCATACCAATCACCAAAACCCTTCAACCGGTCACTAGACAAATCCAAAACACAATCCAACTGACGGAGAAGTTCCTTGCTCAAGAGAAGAGGAGTTGAACTACTTAGCAAAACAGCAGCTTTGATCAAAAACTTCCGTGACCCTAGTTTGGCTGGAATGATGACAGCTTCATGAGAGGTCAAGGTTCCAGAGTTTCCAAAACGAAATTCCGAAATTTCAGCCCTACGAGAAACACTCATGCCCTGACGTCTCAAATGCCTCTCCAGCCCCTGCAATGTGTATGCTCCTACCAACATGCGTCGACAAGCTGTGTCAGGCACTGCACACTCACTGAGAATTGGGTCCTCTACCGTGACCTCAGGATGGTTTGTCTCTCCTGGATCGTTGGAAAAAACTTCCGTCACAAAAGCCTCTCGCTCAGGTGTGGGCTCCCTGATGTAGTGACGCCTGCACCTTGAACATCTCCCAAACATCGTCGGCCAGAAGTACCTCACGACCATGGCGTTCTACGACATTTACCTCCGACGCGCCCTTGCTTGATGAGCCTGAAGCAGCACCAGCTCGACTAGAAGACTCCCCGCGCCCACCGGTTCGATGTGGACACTCACGCTTCCAATGGCCTTTCTGCTTGCATACGTGACATGCCGTTCTCGCCTTCAGCAGTTCCAACTTGCCCTTCACAGTGCCAGATAGCTTCCACTGTCCTTGATCAGGGCCTCCACGAGAATTCTGAAATCCACGACTGGTCTTTTGATCTCGAAGCCGCTTGCGGACATCAAGATAAGTTTCAAAGGTAAAGCCTCTTCCTCATCGACATCTAGCTCCTGGCTCTCATCGGCGATCATCTGCGCCACTTCAGCCAGGTCATTCTCCTCATCAACCATTGCGATCTCCTTGTGACCACAATTTTGGCAATCATCATCCGCCTGAAACACTTCCTTGCTCCTCACCGTGCCCTTGCCCTCCGGGAAGATGCCGCGAACCGCGGCCACCACATCCTTGAAGTCCATGCCACCCTTCGTGTGGGTGAGCACCATGCTCTCCTGCGACTGGTCCAATTTGAGTTTCTTCATCAACAGAAACCCCATCACTGGTGGAGGCAGCTCAATCGACTGCTCTTTCAACAGCCTGATTGCAGCATCATGCCTAGCCATGAACTGGAGATAGGTCTCACCGGGCTTCACGTGCAAGTCATACAGGTAGTTCTTCAGCGCATGTTGAAGGAGATCTCTTGGCTGTGGTCCATACTTTTCATCTAGAACGAGCCAAATTCCCTTGTCGCCATCCTGCTTGATCAACTCTTCAACGGGTATGGTTTCTAGCAAGGCTTCAGCCTCTCCTTTGATATACTCCATGAGTCGTGGCCCATATTTCTCCTTTGGAACTGTTGTGGGTAGCCCAGCTATCATCAGTTGAGCGCGTCGTTGCCAGAGACGATACATGCCTGGGTTCGACCCATCAAAGGTTTCCAAGCGGCTCTTCTCATCGATGGTCGCCATGGCACCTACACTTCGAAACCGAGCACGGCTCCGCTTACCACTGAAAGAAGTAAATCCTCCAGTGGAGCAGGCAACACGACCTTTTCACCCATGACTGAGCCCCACGCTTCAGATCATGATCAATCTTTAATCTTCATGGTTCTGCAATTCAATTGTCCACTGACGATGATGTCGTGGATTCTTTCGCCAGGCTTGTGCTAAACATGAAAGGGTTCTGCAACTCAATTGGCCACTGACGATGATGTCGTGGATTCTTTCGCCAGGCTTGTGCTAAACATGAAAAGCCATTCAACCAGGTGCATCGGTTTTGACAATATTCACTGTGAGTGTTGTGGATGTAATGCAATGCAATGTAATCTAATACAATCTAATCTAGTCTAATGTAATCTAATGTCATAGAATCTAATCCAATACAATCTAATCTAACCTAGTGTAACCTAATCTAACCTACTGTAATGTAATCTAATGAAATCTACTGTAATGTACAGTAACCTAACCTAATGTAACCGAATCTAACCTACTGTAATGTAATCTAATCTGATGAAATCTAATGTTTTTTGTCATGTAGTCAAATCTAATGTAACCTAATCTAACCTACTGTAATGTAATCTCACCTAATTAAATCTTTTGTAATGTAATGTAATCCAACCTCATGTAACCTAATCTAACCTAATGGAATCTAATGAAATCTAATGTCATGTAATGTAGTCTAATCTAATGTAACCTAATCTAAGCTGCTGTCATGTAATCTAATCTTCTTCTTCCGCAGCATTCAGGTGTGTCTCATCTAAGCTGAGCAAGCAGTACGGTCGCACTGCATGAACACTAGTTGCTGATCGCAGCCCCGCTGCGATGAACGCACCGTGGGGACGGTCACCCGCAGCAACTCCTCGTGTCTACACGAACGCAGTGATACAAGGAATAACTAAGTGAACCTACCAGGTGCAACACCCTTTGCAAAAAAGGAGTAGCGCTACTTGTCACCTAAAACAGCCGTCAGCTCATCAATCACGTCTTGGACTTTACGTTCCAAACCGGCTCGGGCAGCTTGTCCTACCTTTTGTTTGCCGCCATGTGCGGTGATGCCCTTCATGACTGCTTTGAGAGCAGGCTCCACATCTCGATGGACTGAGAAGAACACTTTCATGCTGTCTCTGTCATAAGCCTTGTGCAGTTTGCACACAAAAACTGCCTGGGACATGGCTTCAGGATCTGTGGAACTGTTGCGGTGACTTTGGATATTCTGCTTGTCAAAATCGCCAAGAGCTGTGTCTTCAAGGGCCACTCGAAGGATCGCAGCCCAAGCATGGACATGCGGCTTGCCTGGAGGCATGGGACATTTCCCTTCTTTGGCACGTTTGGCGTTCTCAGCAAACTCTTTGGTAGCTGCCAAGGGCGCCTGAACGTAGTCGGATTTTTTGGGCACGAGGAAGGTGATGAACACTGCTGCCTGAAGCTCTCTAACTTCCAAGGCATTCTTCAAGCAGAGCCTGCCAATGAGGTGAAGGGCTTTGCTCACTTGCTTGTCATGCCCCACCGCCATTTTTTTGGCAGGCTGCTCACTAGAGCCTCTGTTCAACTCCCACTGGTCCATGGTGCAGCGACTGAAACAAATGACGCGACTCAACTTGAACCCCAGGTCGCTGCGCATGGCGCGCCAAATGATCCAGCAAAGCATCCAAACCTGAAGCTTGCCAATGGCAAAAAGTACATTGCAAACTCTTTGGAGGCTGTGGAGTGAAAACTGTTTGGCTACCCTGCCCTGTGCAGTGTCCCGCCCGGAGACTGTGACGGATGTGGTTCTTTGTTGTTCCTTCCGGACCCTTGTCCGCGCGCGCCGAAAGAGACGCAGTACTGCAGGGTACGGCGGTTTTTATGTCATATTTGCCAGTGTACGCAGGGTTTCGCGACACCATGGGGTGGGGTGGGGCAGTGATGACGTTCCTTTGGACTTGATCACTGTGTTGATGCTACGCCACGGTTTGGGGTGGGGTGGGGTTGGGCAGTGATGACGTTCCTTTGGGCTTGATCACGTTGTTGATGCTACGCCACGGAGTGGGGTGGGGTGGGGTGGGGTGGGGCAGTGATGACGTTCCTTTGGACTTGATCACGATGTTGATGCTACGCCACGCATTGGGGTGGGGTGGGGTGGGTGGGGTGGGGCAGTGATGACGTTCCTTTGGACTTGATCACGTTGTTGGATTCCACAATCAAATCTGCACGCGAAACATTTATATATACATATTACATATATTTATATCGGTTTGTATCTGTATATATATATATAGACATATGGATACGTATGCATATAGATATATTGACGTCGTTACATGCAGAGATGTCAAAATCTTTGCTGAAAATGGAATTGAATTCGCGCGCGAATTGAATTCGCGCGCGAACAGCGGTCCGAAACGTTGTTGTTCGCAGGCTGCAAAACACATGTTTGCAAAAAACGCATCGGTTGGTGACGGGGATTGCACCATGTGTGCCGCCCTGCGTGTTAGAGATGTGCACTGCCAAGCCTCGTGCGGTGCTGAATTTCGCACCACATTGTTCGCCATCTGCTTTGAGACATGTGCATGAAAATTGGTCATCAGTTTCTGCATTTTCTTCTTCTTGAATGAGAAGACCCTGGGGCAAGGGGTCCGGGGAAGGTTGAAACTCTGGTGTCGGAACGGCCACACCAAACGGGATCCTTCTAAAACATCTAACATCCAAACGCAAAAAATCATCACGCAAATCTGTGAACAGCCGCAGCGGCTGCCCGGCCGAAAGCCAAACAAGTGTATCACCACCTTCAATCTCAGCCCATCTACAAACATCATTATGGAATTGCTGTGCCCATGGATGCGCATGAGAAGAAATACTGCCAATACCTTCGACAACTGGATGAGGCTCAAAAGAAAAAATGCCAAACATACATGCGAACCAAATTGAATGCAATGAAGGGGACCTGGCCATGGATTGATACCATCGAACACGTCGAATAAACAGTTCATCTTTACATGGCAAGAGTCGCAGGAAAGCAAAAACTGCAGAGGAGGGTTGCGCTTTGTATTCAATTGTTCCATCATCTTGTTCGACCTTGCGACATGCTTTCCTCTGCATAATTTTGTGTCCACACCGCAAAACGCATGCGTCCAGCTTTGTCCAAAACGCAAGTTTCCAACCCTGCCAATACGGGAGTGTAAACCATACCACGAAAAACGCAAAGTTTTCCTTTGTGAGCACTATGCAATCGTGACCAGAAGCGCCCGCAAGCCACCCAGCCAAGTTTCGCAGCCACAAGCCGTTCGTCCACTTCAGAAGCGTGAGAGCCATTGAATGTATATGGAGGGCCCAAGTACCTAGCTTGCCTACAAACTTTTCCTGCCAATAAGTTGTCACAAAAAATAGCTCGGTAGTGAGCGCGCGCTCCAGCCTTTGCAAAAAAAGTGACATGTTCTTGTTTGTTATGGTTCTGCCCCAGGCCAATGCGAGCAAACTCAGTATCAATGCATTGATTAATAGAAACCGATAGATTTGCCAACTCTTGGGGCGTCTTTCCACAAAGTTTGCCAGCAACATCATCAGCATAGGAGGACAAGGATACATTGACATCAATGTCTGCAATAGGATCATGAGCAACCAAAAGACCCGCAGTGTCCAGCTGCTGTAGTTTGCTCTGAATGGCATCCAGAATGGGGTGATATGGTTCCAAGAAAAGTTGTGCAGCCAAACCGTCTCCCTGCAAGGTTCCAGACCCTTTTTGCAAATCAAGAGCCCCATCACATGCATGAACTTGTACAACTGCCCTCCGGACACGTCGACGTAGCAAATTAGAATCGGCAGGAAATGAAACATCTTGAATTGCCTTGTCCAAACGCGCAAAATCCACACTGTAAAAAGCATTAGCACAGTCAAAACATGATGTGAGATGTGAAATTTTTGCTTGACGCAAACGGTGCCCAACACAACGCTGCTAAAATATTGTTTCCAAGCGGTTCTTCTGGCGAGCATACCCGGCAGCGAACGCTCTAGGTGATTTGGGGGTGCATCGAGACCACAAATGGTTGTAAAACCCTCTCCCAAGTGGATCCAACAAATTGATGAGACGTAGAGTTTTTCCGTTTCGTTTGTCCAGTTGTGTGGTGGAGCTGCGATGCCACAAGACTGGTGGTTGATCAAATCTCCGAATAGATTGCAAAAATTGAAGCACCCAAAATTTGAATGCCGTGGTGGCTGGGGGCTGGTAGCCGACCCCATGGAATAAGCTTGTTCTATAGTAGTTGGGATGAAATATATAATTGTCGCCAAATTTCTGCAGGACATGACCATTCAGGAACTGCTTTACGAAGCCGTAGGTGATGAACAGCCTTCTGCAAACCTTTCCAGTCTTCGCACGCCATACGACATATCCAGTCAGGGGGGTTCCCCCTTGTTCGTCAACAGTGTCTTCTTGGTGGGAATATTCTGCAAAAGAAACTGCATGAGCGGCGCGGCCGCCTGAAGGTCCTGGTTGTGCCAGAAAAGCAGACCAAGTTGCTTTGTTGGGGCGTTCGCCGTGTGGCAACCGGTAGTTCCGCTTTTTGGGTCCGACAGAAGCCGGGAAACAGATCACATGTGAGCCAAATCTCGCCTACCCCATGCGTAGTTGAATTCGTCAACCATGGCTTGAATTCTGAGCTGTTTGTGCTGTTTTACGAGAGCATCCAACCGTTTGTGGCACCGACGTTTGCGCACCAATCCTCTCCAAGTCTGTAAAAGCAACTGTAAATCTTCATGCATGAAATTGTTTGTATTAATATGGCGGCTAGGAAGTTCAGATACATGTTTGCGGGCTTCGAGCAACTCATCACTGGCTTGTTGCAAGTCTTGGGGTTGCCTGCGGTGTTGTGGCTCTTTGCAGTACAAGCGCGCACTGGCTTCCCACACCACATTGTTGAGTTTTTCCCAAATGGGGCCTGGGGGGCCCTGCGAAATATTATCCCAGTTTGACGGATCAGCACACGCAGCTTCCACCTGACCCATGAGTTGATCCCGATGGGACCCTTGCAGCACGCCCGCAACTAAGCGGTTATGATCCCACTGTACGCATGAACCAAAATCTTGATACGCCAGGGAAGACAAAAGCGTACGAGAAGCGGTCTGTGATCCCGCCGCCCTCTAGCATTATGAGAATCTTACAGCCACAGACTGAGTCCGGACCAAGGAATTATTTTTTCATTTTTTTTGAGTTTTGTTTTTCATTTTTTTCCTGTTTCATATCATTCTCCGATCATGTGAAATTGTCATTTTCATTTTTTTCATTCCCCAATTATGTGGAAATGTCATTCTCATTTGTTTATCGTGTTTCCCTCATGTGCAGTTAA
>Ga0126342_10005159_pt1 | contig 22659 bp, 17 predicted proteins | sample Cyp1metagenome_FD_92528 | JGI IMG/M metagenome (GOLD analysis project Ga0126342, IMG submission 92528) | Coral microbial communities from Lord Howe Island, Old Settlement Bay, Australia - Cyphastrea 1 metagenome | ecosystem: Host-associated > Invertebrates > Cnidaria > Coral ...
ATATATACATATATACATATATATATATACATATATATATACATATACATATATATTTTCATATATATATATATATATATATACATATATATATATATACATATATACATATAAATATAATACAACATGTATATATATATATATACATATACATATATATTTTCATATATATACATATATATATACATATATATATATATATACATATAAATATAATACAATATGTATACATATACATATAGTTATATGCATATGTATTTTCAGAATTACATGTGTATGTATATGTGTATATATATATACAGTATGTTTTCGAAGGTTTCCTAAGATTTTCCAGGCCCATTTCAAATCTTGGGTCCAAGGCGCTGAAGGTTTGAATGTGGCGGAGCAGCAAAGCCGGCGCTTGGCGAAGCTAACGCCCGTGGACTCCCTGGAGGACTGGGTTAAACCATATTGAATCCCAAAATTTGATGGTGATTTTAAATAAGAAATTGTGGTTATAAACCACAAACAATCTATAGCTGCATATATATATATTATAATATATAATAATAATCACCATCATAAAAATAAATTTAATAATAAGAAGAAGAAATGGGGCGCATTTTTTTTTACAATCCATGATGGGTGTTGGGGTGGTCCATATTTACGAGGTCTGGGTGCCCTATCCCTGTAAAACGTGTTTTTTTTTCTGAAACTGAAAACGACCATGAAGAATGAAAAGCAATGACCTGCTGTCCCAGAGGTGTCCTTACTTGCTGAAACGGTACAATGGAAAATTCACAGGAAACACCTAGGCTTGCGGGTAAAGGGCAGAGTTTCCAGTTAAGGTTCCCCATCGAGTTCCCTAAAAAACCAATCCAGTGACAATATGAGATCTCAAAAATCACAAATTTGCATCTTAAATCCAAATGTTTGGTTGGGTAAGTCCCCATTTTTCCCTGCTGAATCCCCTCCAAAGTGAGTTGCTCCAGGACATCCGTGGAGTGCGAAGGACCCCAGCACTGCCCAAAAACAACTCGCTGCCCAACTTGCGCAAGCATGATACGGAGGCGATGATCAGGATCTGCAAAGCTCAACGGGTGATTTTTACAGGAAATGTCTGGGTGTTTTTTGCCTTTATCATGTTTTATCCATGTTTGTCGGAAGATGGAGACCTATAACCCCCATTTATCCCCATGTGCCAAAACCGCTGGAAACCCCTGCAACAAATATGATTCTATATATATAGTTATGATTATATATTTTTTATGATTATATACGGCAATGTTTATGGGGAAATGCTGATGATAATAAGGCTTTGTGCGCCCTTCAGACAAACCCGTATCCTACAGACGCTGAGCTCCTTCAGTGATCCCAATATGGTAGCGGGGTTTTATACTTTGTAAATCCATACGAATCTTAAAAGGGTTCTTCCGAATTGGGTTGACCACCTTGGCTTTTGGGATATTAGGTTGGTGTTGCTATAGAAATCATCGTCATTGAGCCCACAAAGGACCATAAATACCATAAATACCATGAAACCCATAAATCCCATAAGTTTCATAAGTTTCATAAGTCCCAGAAATCCCCTGGTTTCGGGGGATGTTTCAAACGACCAACGGCAGGCTGCAAGAGTCTACGACCAAGAAGTGGATCGCTGGCTAAGACGTTTGATGGTGGTTCCGTCCTCAGGGCCATCATGCCATCGTTATATCAAAGATGGCCTAACATTGCCTAACATGACTGGTTGGTGGTTTGGAACATGAATTTTATTTTCCATAATATATGGGATAATCCTTCCCATTGATTAATATGTTTCAGAGGGGTTGAAACCACCAACCAGATGAGTACCGTTTACATGGGTGTTGCAAGGCGGTTTTGAGATGCTCGTGCGTTCGAAATTCCGACCTGTGTGTTTGTCGACGAATTGACCGAACACACGCTTGAAAATCAATTGCTCGTAGGGCAGTATCCGCGTATAGTGCATCCCAAAAACGGCCAGAACACAAATTTGGCCGCAACACGTTTAAGCTGTTTGTTGGTCCAACCAGAAGCCAGAAGCTATTCCCGCGAGCTGAGGATGTGAACATCTCACACAAGTCTTTGCCAGAAAGCTCTGCGCAAAGCCAAATTTGCACTCATTTGGACAAAGTGCCGTTGCTAAAGCTGGAGTTCTGTGACATGGAAATAATATGGCAGAATTATGATAGGGCATATGCTCGCTCATTGCAACATTGCAGTGAGTAGTTTGACGACTGTGGGAGTTACGCGACTGGACGATGTTGAGAGGCAACCATGAGAGGGTCATGGAAGGCATGCCACTTCCTCTTTTCATGCCCTTTTCCTACAGGGACCCTGCCTATTAAATCGAGTTGCCTACTTACTTTTACCCGCTTACTATAGCTTGCCTATCATAAATCTGCTATATATCACAGGTATCATGGTAAATCCCCATGTTGGTTGAGAAACCCGGTAACCCTTCAGGTGCACGGCTGGTTTGACCGGAGCAAGAGGGTGGCCACAGATCTCAAGGAGAGCGCCGGTGAGAAGTCGCCATTTGGCCCCTCTCAGAAGCAGGCGCCAAGCAGGAAAGCAACGGAAAGCAATGGAAAGCGACACTAGTTACAACGTGTTGCAACCACTCCCCGGGTGCAGATAGATGTGTCATATTGTGTCATGATTGTTTTGTTATATGGAATATATATATATATATATATATATTATGTTAAACAAACAGTATACATCGATGTTGCTGGGATGATCCGGATCATTTTGAACGTGTTTTTAGTGTTTGATAGCTTGTAACTTATTTAAATGGCAAGGGCCATTGACTGCAGCACAAGCCACGCAGCTTGACCATCCTCGTGGTGGGACGACCTGTGATGTGTAACCAGCACGTTTCGACTTGATGTGCATACATAACATATGTATGATATTGAATAAGTTTATACTATCTAAAATATCTAAAACAACAGTATACTGACATACTGTATGTTATGAAATGATATGACATCACATGGCATGATATGATATGATATTGATTGAGTGTGTACCGTGTTGGTTCCCTTGAACCCAGCCGTGCGCACCATTTTCTGGTGGCAGGCCGGTATCTATCTTCCAAGCGGAAGCCCGGCGCCGCCGGGGTCCTTGCACTGGGAGAGACCAGAGAAACCGCCCCTGGGATGCAGCTTCAGTGGAGAGGACCACCCAGGGGAGTCCAACTGATTCATCTAAGGACAACTATAGCAGCATAGCAGTTTATCCATGTTTATCCATGTTTATCCATGTTTATCCATGTTTATCCATGTTTATCATAGGTGAGTTCTGGTAGTTGTTGTTTGTACGATTCAGATTGCTGCAATGCTCTGGAGTTTTTGGCCCGCGTGGAGAACGGTGATGGAAATATGTGTATATATGTATGCAAACATGTAGATGCACCAAGGATCAAACTTTCAAAGAGCGATGCTGCATCCACAAACATTTCGGATGTGACCACAGATCCCGGAGACATCACTGACAGCGAGGGGATGGCCGAACCGTGTCTTGTCGATGGGTTGCCAGGCCTTGGGCTGAGGGGAAAACTCATCATGGAGCCTATTGCTTAGTGGCCTATTGGATCTGATTGGCCATGAAATTTCTTGAGATCCTGGGAAGGGCATAGCCAACCATGATACAACCATGATTTCTGGATCTCTACTCTCTCCACATCTCTACTTTCTCCACATTTTGAAAATTCATACAACGGAGTTTAGACTACTAAACTTCCTTTGACAACTTATCTTTCGGATTCTTTCGGTGCTTTTGCTGAGACAAGGTTGGACATCGCCTGTCCTTGATCCATGGCGACGGACGACTCTCCATTTTCCCACACGACTTCTTCCAAGAAGAGTTTCAGTCGTGGTTTGGGGATATCACCTGTTGTGCCATGGGGCATTGGAAGTTTTCGAGGCTTTTTTGCCTGCGGAAATGCCATTTGAGGACTCTTTTAATACTTTTGTGCTTGACATTTCTTAAGCATGACCATGTTGTTGGTCGGGAACCCCCCAACGGTCACGTTCTCGCGCGCCGGCGCGCCAAGAATTCATGAGAACGGGGCCTCATTGGGCTGCGTGGCCAAAACTGATAGTTCTGCTTCAGACAGCGATTGATGGAGATCCATTGCTGCTTTACGCCAAAAGGCAACTTCCTTTGAATGTGGGTGGGTTGCGACACATTTTGCCTTCACATAATTCCACATGACAAGATACATACATAGTTTGCTCAATGTGTTTGCACATGCGTGGCTGCTAGCTTGCATTTAAACAGATAGAAAGATCGGTTGATGTATGTTGATGTGATATAGGACTTCAGGAACATGACAAAGAAATAGGCAGACAGATGAACCAACATATAGATCTAAGCAGAAACCTACTGTAGTTGAAATTGGCCAAAGTCGGAGGTGTTGGAAGGCTTCATTTCATTTAGTTGCATGTGAATGCGCATCCATGTGCCTAGGGGCCAACCTATCTACTAGCTGCCTTTACACAAATACGGCCTCTATACATTTGTCTATTTGCCCGTCTACCTCCGAATCTGTTGGTAAATCTATATAAGTCTTTGACTGTCCATTTTGTGAATCCACCTAGCTGTCTATTAATATGCCCACAGCACGTTCCATTTGGCAGTGCCTATCTCTCGAATAATCTGCTTTTGTGTATGTCTACTTACGTCCTTTCACCCATCCACATCTATTTCTGCTTATTTCTTTACTTAGAGTTCTGTTGTTGATTTGTCCTGGTTGTTCAGTTGTTTTTCCTATTATGTATCATAGTTTATCTGTGTCCAGTACTCGTATGTCACAACGTGTCTCGCCATCGATCTGGCAATCTCTTCCCCATTGATCTTTTGCTCTCCACAACCGTTCAGAAGGCCACACGCGATCAATGACTTGTTGCATTACGAATGCATGGCTGGTGCAGAGGCATCAGGTTTTGCAGAGTTTTTGCCAATGCTTTCGATCTTTGCTTGCTTGGCTTGCGCATTGTGAGTACGCACTGACACAGACATGGCCACGTGTCGTGACATTTCTGATCTAACTTGCCCAAAGCACATACTGTGAGCCGCAGCACGTGGTAAGTGTTGGATGAAAGACTTATATGAAGGCTCTGGGGGCAAGCGAGCAAAAACTGCGTTGGGAGCTGCATGTGCCATGCCGTGCCCAAAGGGCTCTGCAGTGGCATCAATCCATTGCAAAGTGTTTGTAGATTGTCGTATGTCGCTGCTCCTGGTTTATATTGTTTGTTCATGTTTGTTCAGCCTACTTGCTACTCCCATCCACCGCAAAGCTTCGATGTCAACGGGTCAGCCACTCCCATCCACCGCAAAGCTTCGATGTCAACGGGTCAGCCAGATTTAAGATATTTAGAGAATAATAAGTTAATAATAAGACTACGGACAGTGGCAATATTGAACTGGAGTTTGACGGACGGGGGGGTGAAACCGCATGAGTCAAATCAGCCTATGCTGTTTAAAGGGGTCAATCCCACTCGAAATGCACACCCATCCATGTTTCTTCTGTGTGCTTGTGTGCACCACCTTAACGGTTCATGATCCTTACAGCAGTTATATCTACGATTATTTGATATCAAATATATAAGTGGAAATTCCACCAGGGGCAATTGTCCTCTCCCACAGGGAGTTGAGTTGGACGCGAATTCAATGCATTGTTCGGAGATCTGGCAGTTGGTGCACTTGCCTTTTCTTAAATGTGATGATGTGATCCGTGTGCCATACAAGGCAATTGTTTGGCAATTTGGCAGTATAGTATGGTATGCATCTTGCATCACGCACGACATAGACTTTTCATAGATGCCCGCCACTGCTGGAGAGACGATGTACCTGGTCTTTGGAGCCCAATGGCCACATGTGACGCCTTTCTGAGACGTCAAGTGCCCAATTTGTTGGGTGCAAATGTCAGAACGAGAACTGTTGTTGATTGTTGTATGAGTTTAAGAAATACGAAAAATCTTTGTGTCAAGCTTCATTTAGCCTTGATTTGGATGAGTCCTTTTGAATGATGAATGTTCGACTGATTTTCCTTGATGTTTGACAGATGAAATGCTCAATCTAGCAAAGTCTCTTCCCCTGGCCGCTCTTGGGAGCAGATTGTGGCCCTGTGGCCCGTGCTTTCCCATGGTACAGGTGCAGCCGGGGGCTTCAGGCTGAGAAGATAGGAATGTTTACATCCTTGGCCTTCACCCAACCGCGCTTCTGAACGGAAAGGCCTTCCGAGTACAGTTCGCTTCGGACCCAACTGGATTCCAGATGGATCCAGCGAGAAAATCCAGCTTCATCTGCTCAGAAGCAGTTGATTGCGCGCAGATTCTGCAAGGCAGTTGCCTGAAGGTCTTAAATGAGTGGCTGCGACTTAGGCAGTTGCCCACCTTCAGGTGACAGCTGCCAGCAGAAGTTGCACAGACAGTTGGCGCTCTGAGAAAAATCGGACATGATGGGGGGTGAAATGACCACCCTATGAGTACCAGGCTGCAGCCAAGGATTGAATGAAAGGGCATACTGGGAACATGTCAGAACCGGTTCAAAATTTGTCGGAACCTGTTCAAAATGGATGTGACGTGAAGTAGGTGGTCCAAGTGGCATGTTGAACTCTTATTTCCATGCGTTATTGCTCATGGTGTGCTAAAGATTAAGCAATCTAAGCTGGGCGATGTGCATCTCAGGTCTCTCAGGGCAAACTGGGCTCGTGACATCTGGCCTGTGAGATCTTGCAACGGGAGTGACAGCTTCAAATGGGTCTGGAATTCCTGAGGTTATGAGTATTGTGGCATATGTATGTAGCTGATTGACTGATATTGTTGGAATGGGTCAGGATTGGGTTGGAGTTAGAATGGGTGAGACCACCCATCAGCATAAATCCCTAAAACATCAGATGCATCTCTTGACAATGTTTGAAACTTTCCAGCCAACAATTGAATTCCACCCTTGCCAGGATCAGCGTTCGGATCGAGTGGCCATGGAGCATCAGCATTTGCCTCTCGGGCTGCAAGGGTATTTGCCTCCCTAACCAAAAAAATACCCAGTGCATGCTGGACCCTCACAGCTCAGTTGGAGATGCCTGAGGCTGCTCTTGTTGGAGCGGGCAGCTCTCAACAGCATTTCGGCACCGAACAAAGGCCCTGTGAGAGAAAAGGAATGAACGTGGAAGAGGTTGATTTCCGTTCCTGTTAGGCATCCAGGTGCAAAGGTGCAGTGACTCTACCTTTGCGTGACTTTGCAGCTGTGTAGGTGCTGCTGCTTTCCTGAGAAGGCGAGATTTAGTCTGGCCGGTCGCGAGGCACAAAGTAAATTCACCCTTTTGCCATGTTGAATCGTTTGCCCCAACAGCCATGACGATACATCCATATGACTAGCACACTTCTTACTGTTGTTGAGAATGACTCGTTTTCCATCTCCATCGTGCCATCCATGCCCAAAGCCCACAGCCTGCCTAAAAGTTCCATATTACATCATATTACACTGTCCAAGAGTGCCTAGCTGTTTGGGAAACCACAGGAGCAGGTGGGCCACATTTTTCTGTGCCAAAAACCATCCAAAAATGACTTGGTTGTTGCTTTTTGGCTTCTTTGTTCCTAGCGAATTCCGCATGGAACATGCAAAATCACTCTTTCTCTTCCATAGGATCATCATATGAATCATATGTTTATATATTTTTAGCATTCATTCAAATACCAAGGATATCACTGAAATTCACCTTAAATTTCAACCATCTATTTGCAGCATCGGTTTAGATTCTTGAATCCATGGCCACCAGGTTGGGCCACCTGGCTCAGCAGGATCGCTCCATTGACCGTTCCAGTTGGGTCTCTGAGGCGACCGGAACAGACCGGAGCAGCTGAACATGTGGATTTACCGTTGGATAAATAATACATGTATCTGTATATATTGAACAAGGCTATATAAATAATGCTACATACATATAAAATTATATATATATATATATGGACACTTGCATGTTTAAAAAAAAAATGTATATTGATAGAGGGAGAAAGATATGTATATTTGTTTTTTTGTGCGTGTGTCATGTTATTTGGGATTGCATGTTTGTTTCCCTTCTCCTCACCATGAGAGACTTTGCTGATGGCGCTGGAGAGAGAGGGAGGGAAAGAGAGAGAGAGAGAGAGACATGCATATTATGTATGTATATATATATTGTATGTGTGTGTGTTTATTTTATATATGCATGTATATATATATGTATACATACATATATATATATATATATATGTGTGTATATATATGTATATATATAAGGAACAAACTCATAGAGAAACTGGGAAACTGGGGCAAATGTCACGAGTTGGGTAACTATTAGGTACAAGCAAGTGCAACTTATAATAGAATGTGCTGACTTGTTTTCTTATCCGGGGGCAGGGTATCTAAGATTGGCCATGATAATCGGATTTTGAACAGATAGATCAGAGGGCATCTAAACTGGATAATGGATGATAATGGGGGGTATAATAACACCATCAAGAAACTGATGTTTAATGGGATATATCACCATCAAAGATCCGGATGTCAAACAGATTTCCGGGAATAGAATGGGCAAATATAGTGGCCTATAATTATATGGTATGGGCTCTATCACCGGACGAAAAATCGTATATGGGTTCCTGCAAAAATTGGGTATACCCCAATCGTGGCACTTTCCATGGGATGGAATGGGGGTACCCCTAAGACTATCCAAGAATACGCGAGAATATTGTTGTTCAAAGAGATCTTTGATTCATTTCTGACTATTGCAGCCAAGTCGATGAAGCCTGAAACCAGTTTGCAACACTTGAATTTTATATAACTTGATGATTTGTGACTGAAACCTATTTGATGTAAATTCTTTGACGTCGCAAGCTCCAAACTGCTGCAGGGCCCGCGCTGCGGACCCCAAACTCCAGAGAAGCGGCAGAGTTTGTTGGAGGATTTGAGTGATCTCGGCGACGAGGCTTGGGGCCCCTGGGATACGAAGTAGGACCATGTCGGACCCATGGTTTCTCACGGTGGGATCTACAGTAGTTGAAACGCCCCTGAAAGGATCTGTAAACGGGATATAGGTGGGAAAAGCTTGGGAGAATTCTTTGAGCACTTGTGTGTCTTCGAAAGTCTGAGGTCCCAGACGCTTCAGAGGTGGACGCCGATGCCAATCAGTGAGAGATGTTAAGATACGTTGAGATAATTAGTTTCTTTTTGAGATACTGCTTACTGCGGTAATGAAGTGAGTCTCACGATTCCAAATTCAGAGGTGCCCCGCGGGGATGCCGGGGTTGGTGGCATAGACGCCCTGGGGACATCGGAGGATGAAAAAGTTGAACAGTCAACAGATGTCAACAGATGTCAACAGGTTGACTCTTCCAGATAGAAGGAACTTTGCACTGTAACCCCTCGGGTAAGAATCACTAAGAATCGAGAATTCTTCAAGAACCTTACTTTGACAGGCTGCACATAGTGCCACATGCAGCCAAGAGGTGGTTTGTTTTGGGTGACCTGACTGACGTCAAAAAGGAGCTGTGTCATCTGCAGCCATTCATTGCCACAGTGATCCACACTGCATCATACAATAACTCCTTTTTCTGCAGATCACTGTCAGTGCTCGGCTTGTTCCCTTGATGCAGGGCGAACTCTTGGAAACATTGCCCACAAATCTGAGTCAAAAGGTGCTGTATGGTGCCGCTATGTTGGAGATGGTGCTAATGTGTACTAACAGAATCAAACAGCATCTGTCAGCAAACCTCGTGCAAAACTCCGGTCTACCCTTGCTGTGTGTGGGACGCCAAGCTGGGTCTCATTGATGGGACGTGACTTTCCGAGAATTTCTTGAACTACCACAGGTCACATACATTGCACATAATTATGCTGTACACGCCATACATGTACCATACGGATATCAGGCCATGTCGTCGCGACCTCGCGGAATCCAAGACCAGAGCCAGGCCAGTGGAGTGCCCATGTTGAGCAACGAAAGAGCACCCAAAAAAAATGGGATGATAATGAGATCTTAATGGGAATATAGTGAGAATTAATGGGATTTTATTTGGGATTCAATGGGGGAAACCCCCCATTTCGAATGGGAAAGCTCCTGGTTTTCTGCAGATTTTCCCTTGAAATCATCCGAACCGGTTAGACTACCGAATGCTTAATCTGGAGGATATTTTAATTTAAAATGGATGATTCATGAAATCCACACAGTTGATCGCAGTTGGCAAAACCCGATTCTACATTTTAGTGGGAAACCGAACTTTCTCTCCAAACTTTTTTGGGCATTGTTCTGGGATGGTAAAGGCGAAGACGGAGCATCAGTGAAGCGTTGCCTGGCATCCGTCCAAATGACACCGTACAATATGGAGTAAGAAAAAAAGCACTCCATTCAACATTTGTGTGAATGTCGCACATGGTATTGGATTTGCTGCCCCAGACGCGAATTGTGTGTGTGTGTTTTTTTTTTGCAAGGCCTGGGCAAAGCTTTATGACAAGAAGGACAAAGAGGTGGGCGATGCTGGGCAGAAACTGATTGGAACAGGTTGGAATACATCCCCGCCTGAATCTACCTGAGGTTCATAAAACTTTGGATGAAACGTGTCACTAAACATAATGGAATCGCGTATCCTTGTGGATCGTAAGGCATCTCATGGTGATGAGCCCCTGTCAAAAGCCAAAGCGTCACAGATCATCCTGCCGTGAAACGGCCTGTTTAAGTTTGCACAGGCCTTTCAAGTAGCAAATCCAAAAGAGACCCTGCGCAAGATGTACGACAAGCTGGTGGCTGCACTGAGATATTTTAGATGTGATGCTGCTGCTCGTCAAGCTTCAGATCTGGATGACATGACGTACACATGCTCAGCTAATCAGCATTCATATCATTCATCAGATATTTACCATCCACAGAAGGGCCACCCTAGATAGGTAATTAAGTTGTTTTAGAGTTCAGCAAACCCGGATTTAATCATGGTGGATATATCTCCAGTATTCTGCAGTTTTTTGGGATTATCGCCATTTACCACCCATGATATCTGTGATTCACAAATGTTGGCACCACAAGGATGCCATTTTGCACCATTGGAAAAGGGCCGAAACAGTCTTGAGGTCACTCCAAAGCTGCAGAAGCATGGAGCAACCGCTCCATTACCCTTCGAGGCTATGCATGTATATACACACATACAAATGTACAATATCACATATAATATACCAATATACACGGGTGCACACATACATATTAAATACATATATACAGATTATATACATATACATATACATATGTATATATATTATATATATGTATCTGGTATATCCATATGTTGTTGAGTGACCGGCGTCACTGCAAGGATGAGAAAGAGAAAAGCAAAAGTGAAGGGACAAAGAAGGCGAGGGGTGAGTGATCCTGATTTGCACCTAAAAATCACCGTGCTAAACCAACAAATGGGATCCAATGGGATTGAATAAGAAAGAATGCATCAATCTTTGAAATCATAAGAACGCAGAGGCATAGACAATAAGCGTTGGAATCATGAGGCTTTAACGACTCTAAATTGTCTTCAAAGACAAATCCTTGAGAGTCTCCTGCGCCAAGCCTCACCTTCGACCTAAGCTTTGGGGGTGCAGGCTCGAAAGGACAAAGGGAAGTCAGCCTTGTCAAGGGCTTAACACCGAGAGCCCCGGGATGCCCTGGGCCGGTCTTGAATTTGGTCCTGAGGAAAAAAGAAAAGGACAGGAAAAGGAAGAAAAAGAAGAAATCCAAGAAGGCTTTGGTACTTTGATACTAATTCTTATTATTCTTCATTCCAGCTACTTGTTGTTTGGATTGCGGGATGAAGCTGTTTCATGATGTTCCACTCCTTCGGCAGGTATCCTTCTCCAGTAGTCTCGAGCTCAGGTTTTTTTGTGACTTATGCCAAAGTTGTAGAGCGTGTCATGTCTTTGGGATGGCTATGTTTGAAAGTCCTAGTTCGCAACAAGCAGATCTGTGAGGAAAATGCAATGGGTTTGTCTGAAAATAGTGTGCCCCTAAACCCCATTGGAGGTATACCCCATTTTCAGTCACACCCAAATGTCACAAAAAAAGGATAATGGCATGGCAAAAGGATCTAGGGCACGTCGAAAGTTGTCGTTTAGGTTCAAGCTCATCATCCTCAAGTACCACGTTTGCACCTCAGAGTGTGGCCTCGATAATATCTGCACATCCCTACCCTTACACAAATCACATATCATCACATGATATCATATGCTTGTTCAAACAACATCCTCACTGTAAATTTAATGTATTGATAAAATATGATAAAATCAGTACTGGTGATTTTCCCCAAGTCCTTACTTCAATTTTTGCACTAGACGCCCAGAAGAAGATAACAACTCTCGAATTTAGTCTCTATTTCGACCATCCGGCTAAGATCAAGTACGGTAACAAAAATGTTTTATCTAAATGACTATGAACTAATTCTATATATATAATTATATATATATATACATCCATATATACATATATACATGAATACATTTGCATGCATACCATATTTGTGTTTATCTTCAATTGTATTTTTTTCAAGATAGACAGTTGAAATCATATGTATATATATATATTGATTGATTTCCTTTTTCTCGAAGGCTCCTGTGATTGATTTTTCCCAAAGAATTGTTACCAAATTCAACTTTTCACTTCATCTACACATTATCTCCTACCTCTACATCACATACATCATCTACATCATCAATAGAACCTATAGGCCCTATAGGTACTCAACGTCTACAAATCTCCTGCAATACTCCTACAATATTATTTACACAGGAGTTATGACATAACAATTCTTGCACAGGAGTTACACGGGAATTATTACATAGGAATTATTCGATAGTTCTTACATAGGACTTGATTTCCAGGTAATCTAATTACTCAAATCTAATCTCCTATCAAATTCCTACTATTCAAGTTCTTCTAAATTCTCTTTAGGCGGTAGGGGCAGCCCGGTGGTGGCTTATGAAACGTGACCCTCTGCAGAGATTGTGCCCATCGGACGTACAAACATATGGTGAAATATGAATTGACCTTGGTCTATTTTTATATTGGGTGGTATTGGGTGGTATGGGATGCCAGATTCTGTTGCTCGCTCAAGCAAGTAGGCTTAATTTATTTGGTTTCTACAAATGTTAGCGATCTTGATATTGATCATGTTATTGCTGCTATATGCTGCTATTATATGTTGGCTTATTTTGTTGTATTTTTGTTATATATGCTATTGATTCCAACTACTGCTGCGATTGATCTAAATTATATATATATATCGAAATAAAAAATAATTCTATGAAAATAATTAGTTATTAATAATTATATTGATTTTAATTTATAATATTTGAAATATAAATATAATAATAATAAATATTCAATATATTATAATATTAAATTCGGTTAAAATTTAAAATAATATTAAATTATAATAAATTAAATAAATTATATAATTAAATAAATATAATAAATATATATTTAATTTGATAATTATATATATAATTAATATATATTTAATATAAATATATATATAATTAATATATATTATTATATATTATAAATTTAATTTTTATATTAAATTAATATGTATATATATATTATATATTAATTATAAATTAATATTATAATTAAATTATTATTATTGGAAAATTTATATTAAAATATTTTTTTATTTGTAATTTTGTTGAGGTTAAATTATTATTATTTGGTAATTTTTTAAACCTAATTTTTTTTTGAATATTGTTGTGCTTTATAATATATGGAAAGATTTTAATATGAATTTATTGTATTTATAAAATAAAAAAAAATATAGGAACATTTTAAAATTTAGTAGATATTTATTTTGAATATTATTGATTTTTTTTTTATATTTTGAAATATAATAGGAATTTAATATGGATAAATTAAATTTGAAGGATCTTTAAATAAAAATTAATTTATTAATTTTATAGAGGTTTTGTTTTAACATTGTAAGTGATAATATTGTTTTTTTATTCCTTGAAATTGGGAAATAATAATATTTAATGGATTTATTTGGGTTTAATATTAATTGTTATTTTTAGAATATTGAAAAAAAAATAAAAATTGGGTTTTGTCGATATGTTTTTCCTTTATATACCCTTTAAATTTTAAAATTTGGTTATTATATGTTTTAAATAATTTATTATTATTATTTTTTTTTATATATTATGAGGCGTAGTAGTAGTTTAAAATGGAAATGTAGGTTTGAAGGGTTCCTAAATAAAGATGTTTTTTTCGATTATATTGGGAGAATTTGTTTTAATAATCCGAGTATTGGTATTAAAAGGTGTTCCGAAATAACGATTATATTTTATTTTTTCGGGTATAAAATATTTTTTTTAATTTTTACTTATTTTTAGATTGAATCTAAATTAGCAAATTATGGAAATTGATGGTATCTTAATCGTCCAAAGAAATTTCTTTATAAAATTAAGGATCCAGATCTAGCTTATATCGACATATATTTTAAATAACCTCATTATAAAATCAGAAACCAGGTACCCTAATATTACTGTAAGGGTCCATATATTTCAATTTTATAATAGATCAGATAAATAATCTTAAAGGAAAAAAAATATTTCTAAATCTGATACAGATTACTAAACATGTAATTGTAGCCATGAGGTGTTATTTATTTCTTAATTTTATAGAATTATATTTCTTATAATCTGATTATATTTTTATTTTAGAAAGATTTTTAAAATATATTATTATTGTATTTGGATCTAAATATCTCGATAAAATAATAATTTTTAATATATTTTAATTTAGATATTTAAAATATTCAAAAAAAGGAACAATTTATTTTTATTTAATTATTATTTAGGAGAAAAAAAATAGGAACCAAATTAAATTATTATAAAAAATAACAGAGGTAATATTAATTTCTGTTAATTTAAATATTTTAGTCTAGAAAAAAGGAGGGGTAAATATAGGGGAAACATATTTGTTTATAAAATCAATAAAAAAGAGGTCCTAATAATTTATTTTAAAATTAATAAATTCCTATTATTCCATTATAAAATTATTAAATTCCAAAGTCAAATTAGGAATTCTCAATAATACCTCCAAAAAAATACCTTTTATAAGCTGAAAATTTGGCCCATAATTTTATATATATATATAGACCTAAAAATTAACAATTTAATTAAAATTTATATTGTAAATTTAGTAATTTATGTTTTTAATTTTATAATATTTTTTTTTATTTTAGATAATGTACCATTTTAGGAAATTCCTGTATTGTTATGTAATGTAAAGTCGCACACCATCCTTTATCAAGGTCAATTTTTTTGTAATAGATTGTTATGTAGTGTAAAGTTTCTCACCACCCTTCATCAAGGTCAGTTCTTTTCTAATATATTGTTATATAGTATAAGGTCGTATACCACACTTCATCAAGGTCAATTCTTTTATGATGTATTGTTATGTAATGTAAAGTCGCACACCACCCTTCATCAAGGTCAATGCTTTTCTGATGTATTGTTATGTAGTGTAAAATCTCACGCCACCCTTCATCAAGGTCAATTCTTTTCTAATGTATTGTTATGTAGTGTAAAGTCGCACACCACCCTTCATCAAGGTCAATGCTTTTCTAATGTATTGTTATGTAGTGTAAAATTTCACGCCACCCTTCATCAACATCAATTCTTTTCTAATGTATTGTTATGTAAAGTCGCACACCACCCTTCATCAAGGTCAATTCTTTTGTGATGTATTGTTATGTAGTGTAAAGTTTCACACCACCCTTCATCAAGGTCAGTTCTTTTCTGATGAATTGTTATGTAGTGTAAGGTCGTACACCACACTTCATCAAGGTCAATTCTTTTGTGATGTATTATTATGTAATGTAAAGTCGCACACCACCCTTCATCAAGGTCAATGCTTTTCTGATGTATTGTTATGTAGTGTAAAATCTCACGCCACCCTTCATCAAGGTCAATTCTTTTCTGATGTATTGTTATGTAGTGTAAAGTCGCACACCACCCTTCATCAAGGTCAATTCTTTTGAGATGTATTGTTATGTAGTGTAAAGTCTCACACCACCCTTCATCAATGTCAAGTCTCAGTCGCACACCACCCTTCATCAATGTCAAGTCTCACAATTCTACTTGTCCGTAACACGGAAGTATTGCTTCCCAACTTCCTTTGACCATCATTTTTTTGGACAAAAAAAATTGCCATCCCCCCCCCCGCAGATTTCTTGCCACAATAGTAAATTTTCCAAACAACACATGGATTCAGAATTTGTAAAATTCTTACCACAATCGCGAACCTAGCCACTAATCATAATACAACATTACATGTAGTAACAATTTAATACATGTCCACCTAATTTGGACAAATTAGTACAAATCTAACAAACGCCAAAATATAGATTCTTTACCAAAACCCGGTTTGTTTCGAAAAGCTAGTCTTTTTTTTTAAACTGGACGTACATTTTTTTGGGTTTTTAAAGCTCTTAGTATATAATATTTCAATTTGTATATAAAATACATAATATATACATACATATTTAATATATTGATTATATATGATTATATATATATTATAGTATTATATTTATTTAATATATCTAAAAAATGTATCATAATTTATATGAATTATAAATCATGAAATATATCATATTACATCATAGTACAGAATTAAGATATTATTAAAATATTTATTGCCAGTAAAATTAATCGAAAGTAATTGGAATGGATCTGACCTGACAGAAGATTTATATTCTTTGATCATAATTGATATGAGTCAAAATGAGTCAAACATATCAAGACAGAAATGGAAAATAATTCAACATCAGATGCATGTCTGTACGTCTTCTCGCCTGCCTCCAAGTTTTTGAAGTCCCCATACGCTGAGCAGTCCAAGCCCGCTGCTTCAAGGTTTTCCTGAGCCACATCGAAGCAGTGGCTACGCCGCTATGACGCTACCCTTGACTTTGGTAAAAGATCAGAGTGTAGACCCGTCAGCATCTTTGCAGGTAATAGCCTACCTTGAGTAAGAAACTACGGTAAACCTCAGAAATACCGGTGGCCATGATTTGAGTCATTCGGCATCAACACTGCTGTCAAATCTCCCACGTTACCATTCCCTTCTCCGTAAACGCTTCAAGGCGCAAAGATGCGAGTCAAAATCTGGAAATGCGCAACACATCCAATGTTTTGTTGCCTAGGGGCACACATCTGGAGCATGTGGAAATGTGTGCGTCTATAGTCTATAGAACAGTCAGTCATTATGCAACTCTGTCACTGACCTGAACAGCCCTTATCTTTGTATGAGCATTTGCAGGACCCGATTTACTAGATTCATGCAACCTCACCGCCCAAACAGGTTGCATAAGCACAAGACAAGCAATGTGCAACTTCGAAGTCCTTGCAAAGCTCTAGCAATTAATATCCAATCACGTGTACATGTCAAAGTTTGCCGCAAAGTCAAGGTGTCGCACTCTTGATTACGAAGCCACTCGAAGAACCTGCAGCCATACTTTCACATGTCAAGTCCGCCGGCCAAATGCAATAGAAAAGGGTCTGTGGCATCGTACATATAGACAAATCATCTGCACTGCAAACCCCCAAAAAACCGAGTCTGAACACGGTGGCCACCTTACTCCAAAGGGTCACGGACGTTATGTGTATGTTAAAAGCCTGGCACAGCATAAAGAGACTACGCAAGCTTGTTTCAAGACCAGTGTCTCGCAACATCATTTCGATGAAGAAAATAAATGGTCCTGAAATATCTGCCACGCTCAGGCGACCCTGACATCAACCCCCAACATGATATTCCGCTACACCACCGCACCTTTGAATGCGCTCATCAACGCTCTCTGTACTCTCTACCTGGCCGTGGAATCCCTTGGAAACCAGCCCAACAACACTGCAAAAAACCAAAGATGGAAAAGGTGAGGGCTGAGCGCAAGTGTTGCAACAAATCGCAACGAATTAACAGGTTGGCTGCACATTCAACCCAATCCCAAAGGTCCCAGAGTCATCAGATCTTGTTCCCCACCTTATCAGGTCCCAGAAGAGTATCTGCACCTGGAGGTACCTGGAAGCTTCAAATCCCCCTGCAGAATTGAATTATGCCAAGTGGCATAGCTGTACAGCAAACGTGACAAATCAATGGGCATGGGCATAGTTTTGAAGAAGGCTCACAGATATGAGTAAATTTCGCTAGCGGCCAGATTCCTGGTTTGGTTGTAATTAATGATATTGATCAAGCAACAACTATCACTCTGGCCTTATCAATCAAGCTTGAGTCCATGAAATTTCCTCCCTCATAAACATTTTTGATTCACATCTTAGAATGATTCAATATGATTCATTGTCAGACTGCCGATACAATTTAAGCTCTTCTGTGGCACAAACGTAAACATGCAGTCACGCGCAAACGGATGTTCCCATTGTGACGAGGAACATTAGTAAAGTCCACATGAGGGAACACGCTCCGCAGCTCCTGAGGGTGGACTTTCACCAGCTGCATCTTGGTTTCTCAAGTGACCCCCAAACCACAGCCTGAAAGATCAGGTATGTGATTGAAGATGTGAATCCCTTGAGAAAGACATCCGTCCAAAAGCTTGTCAAATCCATCCAATCCTCATCTGATACCTGTCCTGGTATAGATGGATGGGTTGATCGATTACTGGGATGTAATCAGTCATCACTCACTTTTGCCAATGAAAATGCCGTGGAGGTACTGACCCAGCAGAGAGAGGGATGTTCGCCATCATAAATGCTTCTATAAACCAACAAGTTGAACAAGTTGTCATTTTGACCAATCTTATTGTTCATGGTGGTCAGTATCTAACCACCATCTTTGTGGGTATGTAGGTCTTACATGTGTGATATTATTACATATACACATGAATATGTTTATTATCTATATATTATATATATATGTATATATATATATAGTATTATATAGTTACAGTGTGTTACAGTATATTACAGTCTAAAGTCTAAAGGTATATCTATCCACAATTTCTCGCCAGATCCGCTGGTTCCGTCCTCCGGCGCGCGTCGCGAATCACAGGGCTGGAACTGCTTTCCGCAGAACTCTCGGAGCTCCTTCCAGCATAAAGTGTATAGCGCGGTTTCACTTCAGAGCATGTGACCAACAAGAATTGGGATTTTCACTTGAAACGTGGGTTTGAGTTTGTCTGACAATTTCGAGGAAAACGACAAATTTGATGGTGTTTTTCACCTCATTTTCCCTTTCAATCGATGGCCATGTGCAGGTTGATGTGTCCCTATTTCCAGACCAAAGCCAGAGCGGGGAAATCCCCGAACTGAATGGAAAGTTCTTCAGCAAAGCATGTTTCAGGAAGCAGGCAATCTTTGGTTGGCTTTGGTTGGATATATTGGGATATCTAGCCAATAATGGAAACAATAAATAAAGGTAACGAAGGTAACCTATTCTGGAATATAATGGGATACCATCAATGGGCAATGGGTAAGATCAAGCTTGATCGAAGATAGAATTCAACATGGAACAAATGATGTCACAATTCAACGATTGTACTACTGCATCTAGCCCAGCTGTTGGGGTCCATGCGAAAATTGGGAGGTGTATTTGCCCAGCTTGGGCATCTCTAATTGTTGTCAATAATTAATGTTATAATAACAGAATCACCTTGGGGAACTTAAACCAGGGAATGTAGCATCACATCACAGAATTACACAATTGGGGCATTAGAGGAGATCAAACAACACCACAATAAAGTGAGATACACTGGGTATCAACCAATAATAAGGGAAGAGATATCAAACAGATTCAAAAATAGGGTGCGCTGGGAAGGTCAAGCAATGAACATGGGGGAGATTAAGGGTAGAATGCGGTTACAAATCAGATGCCTCTGGGCTACTTGGATGGGAGACACCTCTAAAACCAAACTGGAAGGTTGGCTTTAATGCCCCTAGCCGCGCTAGCCTCTGGTAAACACAGCTATTGAAAATCACAATTCTTGATACTTATTAGGTAAATCATCTAGACATGGACCATTCACAAATGCCATACAATAGCCATGTTTACTGGAGGGCAAATCCTCAATCCGTCCAATAGACAGCAACCATGTCAGGCAAAGGGGTGACTCTAATTTGGAACAAAGTAGAGATGAACCACTCCGTGACTCTCCTTTTTGTCAATGTTCAAGACTGTAGGGACTTACAATATGTGTCTATATATCCATACCTAGTATATCTGACTATATATACTACAATTAGTAAGACAATTCTATAATTCTATATATATATATATATACATATTATGCTACGAACGAGCGATGCGAATACGTTGGACTACCATGGACTACCTATACACTTATATATACATTATATTATACTATATCAATAAACATGTGTATATATATAATAATGGTATATATATATATACGTATATGAAACTCTATCTCTACATCCATCATCGAGCAACCATTTTCCTATGCTTCTGTATGAATTTGATAATTCCCAGGATGTCCTCCAAGGCCTGCAACGGCGGACCACCGGAGTCGCAACCAAAAACCTCACGGCGGACGTCCGCGGATACATCCACAGGATGCCCTCTTTATGGCCATCAAATTAGCATATAATATTAGTGTAACTTATCCATTTCAAAGTGGCTGTTTATATATATATATATGTTATTATTAGTAGGGTATATTAACAACCCACCCAACCACCAACCCACCCACCCAACCAACCAACCAACTAACCAATCGCTACTGTATGAAGTGGTTCCATTGTGATGATTACGGTATTAGAGTAGAGAAGATTATGGTTATAATGCTGGTTACTATCATATTATCGAGGTCATTTATCCATGATTAGTGAATACGACTATAGGTTGATCAATGGATAGTGGGTGGATGAATTCCGTGGTCAACGATTCTTTAATTATGTTGATTGATCGTCCACAACAAGCACGGGGATTCACCATATCAATATGTACTGTAGCATACTGTAACTATTTCCTTTGATTGCGCTAGCTCATCCAACAAATCATTTAAGATATTCAAGTAAGTGTGGATTTATTGCTTTGCAGAGTTTGGTTTTTGTTCGAAAACGAGCAGCGTCCCCGTGAATGGCAGCAGGATCAAAGCAACAGGAAACTGAGGTTTCTGCTGCTGTCGCGGTCTGCAATGCCCTCGTCAGAGGTGATGCGACTACAATGTCCACCTGACCGATGGGCACCTGCCACCTGACATATACCACCAAAAGCTGGAGTTTCCTTCGCAGTCGCAGTTTCGTGCTACCTGTAGGTCTATCTCATACAAGAAATCTCCCAGTCTAACTAGGATATGATATCCATCATCTGGCATGAATCCGGTCATGCCCCAGTCTTATCCATTGCAGTAGGGGAGATGCACGTCACACCAGGCGTTGCTGAAGAGTTGCTGAAGACCAACATTTGCAGTCTGCAGCTCCCGGTCCAAAATTTGGACAAAAAAAATATGTTGACCAAAGATAGGGACCTCTAAACTGATTTCTCAACCAATTTCTCATCGTTGCTTATTTTTCCTTGTGAAACATCAAAAAATCTGCGCAATTTTCGGGATGCTTAAGGTTGCCCCCCCCACGCCTGCGGGGCTTTCGCGCGCATCTCTTTAGCCTGAAAACTTTGACCGCAGTTGGGATTACTTTCCAGTTAGAAGGACAGAAAGCACCAAACAGCTAGCTGGAAGTAAATGTCTACCAAATAAATTCATGCAAATTAATTTGCTATCTTTTGGAGTAGTTTTGGGTGATTTGTATATTGGCTCATGAAATGGGGTCATGTTGAGAATCCATTAGTCAGTTGGGTCAACAATCTGCAGAAGCCCGTGCATTAGTCCAACCATTGGTTTTCACCATGACAAGACAATTTCGAAGGATATAAAAGGAGGGTCTCCAACATAGACTCCAAGATTTCCCAGTGATTGCAACCTGCCAGTATATAGCAGTGCCCAGTTGCACTATCGAATTGTATCTACCCTTCACCATCCCGCTATTCACTATATATCATTGCATACGGCTAGAATCCGCTAAAAGCAAACAACACCTGTGCTTGGAGCAGCAAAGTTTGGCCAAGTTTCCCACCTCAGAAAGGCCTTTCTCTGAAAGGGGCGAGTCCAAGTACTTCATGTCCTCATGGCGCTAGACAGGTGGATAGCTGAGAGAGATGGGACACAGGTCATCTGAGAAATTTGCAACCTCCAGGTCGCAACAAAATATTCTTTGAAAAAATTGAACGCACAAGATTCAACTGTTTGAAACTCAACTGTTTATACACTACCTGTTCTTTCAGCTTGGAGAAACTTGTGTGCAAAAAGGAACTGCTCTAGACTTCCTTTCCAGCCAGAGATTTGGTTTGAATCAACAACTTCTTCCCTACCAGTTTCATCCAGTTTCAAAGTTCCCTTCCAAATGTTACAGTAAGGATTGTCAACATGGATGTATTTGCAATCTATGATAATATATATATATACAAATAATAATACTAATAATAATAATATATATATATATACAGTATTTGTATATATTTTTCCCAAAAGCATCTCCGATGCTTGGGTTCTCGTTTAGTTGCACTCGCCGCGGGGGAGCGAGACTGAGTGGTCGACGGAGATGTGTTGGAAGGAAGGAAGG
>Ga0126342_10005160_pt1 | contig 22657 bp, 17 predicted proteins | sample Cyp1metagenome_FD_92528 | JGI IMG/M metagenome (GOLD analysis project Ga0126342, IMG submission 92528) | Coral microbial communities from Lord Howe Island, Old Settlement Bay, Australia - Cyphastrea 1 metagenome | ecosystem: Host-associated > Invertebrates > Cnidaria > Coral ...
AAAATCATGCATACATACATATGTGTCGGTATATGTGTGTGTATGTCATTTGCAAGCCCACTTGCACCAAATGGCCACAGTGGTGACTCGTGCCTCCCAAACCCCTACAATGCCCTCTACATAGCGCATCCACACATCAGCCTCTGTTTTTCTCTATTCATTCAATGAAAATCCGGCAGACGCCACAGCTACGTTGGGGAGAGCTTTCGGTTTCTTCTTGGGTTTACCACATGATGGAAATACACTGGGTACGCTGGGTATCAACACAACAGCTGTGCTCTATGCAAGTTTCACCATGCTTCATCTTTGCAATGCTCTCCCATGCGGTTTGATGGTTCGGCCCACACAAGAAAATCGCAGGGAGATCTTGGAGGTTTGTTGCCCTTGCTCCACATCATTTCTGATGCCTGGCATCCATGATGTTTTGCTGGAAAAAGTATCTTTGTTGTGTCCCGGTCGCATGCATTTAGAATGTAGTGAGAAAAAACCTGGCTTTGTTTTCTGGGTATAATACTACGACTACGATAATTTATTGTGTGAAAATATGTGAAAATATATTTTACATATGTTGGGGTAAAACATTGTAAAACTGGTTACAGTAAAGGGATGCAAAGGGACATGCAACCGATCTTTTTGACAAAATGATCCCAAATCATCTTTGAATGGTTGGTAGCTTCAATGCCACAGAAACCGTTGCGAATCATAATTGCAAGCAGGGATCAAAGATTACATTGATTACATGGATCAAAAAATAGTTATATACTTGAAAACAACCGGTGACTAATTTATAATTTTCAGACTGCAGGTTCACCTGGCATCAACCCTCCAATCCAAAGGCTCCCGATGCGCACCTGAATGAATGCCTCTGGCACCCAATGGGCGCCACCCCCCTCATTCTGGCAACAAAAGCCACTAGCTGAGTCGTCCGCGCGGATGAGGGGCACTCATGCCATGTCTTTCCGGTCATCGCAGCGCAGCTGATAGCGATGTTTTCTTCTGCCGTTGGAAACCGTGCGCCACCTGTTTTTTTTTCGGTCCCACTGCCGCAGCGCAAGGGAGAAGCTGTGAAGCTGGAGGCAGGGTGACCAAACAGCACGGCGCGGAGGGAGAGTGTTGCCGTTGGCCCAAGGATCTCGTCACAAGTGAGTTTGGCAGAAATGCTTTGCAGCGCAGCTCATATTTGTTGAATCTTGTTGACATGGGGGTACCACTGACGTCCCATGGATTCATGGTCTTCTTGGAGCATCATCATATTATATCATATTATGTCTTTTCATGCGAAAAGAAAACACTGATCAATCCACCTGTTTAACACCAGCAGTACTACCACAACCACAACACATATTGCAATGATGGCTTACGGGGACCCAAATAGAAGCTGGTACAACAATTCAACACTCATTTTTTATATTTTTTTGGATGGTTTTGGTTGGCCACCAAATCAAAAGCGCAAGTTTCCCCCGAGTTGCAAAATATAGACTCTATAGACTATATAATTATATTATATATATAATATTATATAATATATGAGGACGGACCTAGGGCCGGAACTCCTCTTTGCTTCAATAAAGGCAACACTCGGAATATGAAACAACTGCTGAAGCACCATGTCTCCTGTCTTCGCTTGGGACGGCTTGCACCGAAACTTGGCATCCTGCTGATCACTGCTGGTCTAGTCATTGAGTTGGTTGAATTGGAAGGAGGAAAGCAAGGGAACCTGCTTTCGATGCCTGGTATACCAGCCAAATTGAATTTTCTTCGAAACCAATTCATCATATGAATCATAATCCGTCCAATTCTGGGATTGTGCTGTTCCATGATGTTGGTAGCCTTATTACCCGCGCATGTTTCTACTACTGTTTTTGGGGAACATGGACCTCGCTACATGTTGTGCTCCTTGGCATATAGGAGGAACCGTGTCAAATCCAGCACTTTGTCGATGCCGCTGGTGGACGTAATGCCAAGCACCTAATGCGCGGCAAATGACAGCCCATTGGGATTGGTTGATTGAACACCTCTTTGCCGCGTCCAAAAGTTGCGGATCACATTGGGTGATGTCCACATCGGGGCAAGCGTAACACCCAGAGACATCCAGCTCGCAAGCAGCATGCACCAAAAAAAAAACACAGTAGCTCCTCAACTAGGATGAGCCTGCGGGAGTTTGGGAATAGGATGTTTCATGATTGTTCAATCATGAGGAAGAGTAATGTTGGATGGCATGTGTGTGTGTGTTCCGTACATACTCGCAAATGTTTGTCTGAACATCACGTGCAATATATATATACAAGTCAAATCAAGTCAATAAGTTGGAATCTGCAAGAACCTGCCCCACTTTTCTGTCTCTACAGAATGAATTCATCGCTTGACTCGTAGTTGTTTTAATATGCTTTAATACCCAGAACATTTGATACAGTCTCTGCTAGTAAGTCAAACCGAAGGAAACCATGGACTCAGGCATGGGCACCACGTATCCAGTTACAGCAATCGATTTGTTCACGTCGGCATCGGTTTGAATCAAGGTGCTGTTTTTGGTAATCTTCATCGACTCTACCCGTGTCTTTTTCTTCTTCTTCTTCTTCTTCGTCTTCTTGATCTGCTAATTTTTCTTTGTTCTTTTTTGATGGTTCCCTGTGGGTTCCCCTTACGAAACGTCATCGTACGGCCGGGCAAGGTCATGATAGATACCAGTGCTAGACTTTTCCCTTTGATGTCATTTCTTGGCATGCAAGCTGCTGGTCCTGCACGTCTCTGTCGGCACGAATACCAGCTCTTTTTTTTTATGCGAAACTTGGGCCAACCCATGATCAAGGGAATACCAGGCATCCCTCGAACTAAATTGCCGTTCATGCGGCATACCTGCACATAATGCCGACCAAGGATTCATCAAACTTTAGTTTTAGGATGCTTTGGGGATCTGCATATATAAATTGATGCATATAAAAAGCAGAGTATACCCCCTTCATTGTATGTGTTCTTAGAACTGTCAGTCAATCGGGGGTCCTGAGTCCAGGGCGTAGGTTGCATTCAGCCGAAAAATCCTAACTGGAAGAAAAGCCATGGATTGAAATTTTTGGACGTATGTTTGGAGGGTTTTCTTCTAAGGGTGTTCCATGATATTCCCTTTTCATGAGCAACGTGCCCGGGGGCACGCGGATGATCGACGGGTTCCGGGTCTAATCGGCCAGGCTGGTACAAGAATTCCTTCGCGGATGCTTCCCACTATCGCTGTGTGAGGCGCCACCCGACGCCAACATCGCCGCCCGAACTGGCGGCTCGGCTATTGGTGCAAAACAAAAAACGACTGGACTTGGCACCGGCAGTGGCGTACTCACACAGCTGCTGAGAAGTAGCTATGTCATTTAGTACATATGTATTCAAGTGCTGCGCCTTATTGTGTGATGAGCGGCTCCCTGCTCATTCATTTTCTCATATTTTCTCTATTCTCTGGGCAGCTGGGCCCGGCACAACAACGAAGGATGCAGCGGCACCAAACAATCAAGCTACCAACTTAACAACCGACCATGCCGGCAAGCAAAGATCCAAGGCATCTAACAAGAACACAACCAGCAAAAAAGAAATGATGTAATACTACTAAAGAAAGGCAACAACTATCTTTACCTGTTGCCCAAGATATGATGCTGATGACAAGAAGAATACCCTGAACATTCGAGATATACGTATATATAATATATACTATTATATACTTATACTATACTACCTTGAATCTACCTTGTCTAACGAATATGTTCGTTCTAGCAGGTTCAGGCTCAGCTTCGCAAGTGCGGAGGTGGCTGCAACTGGAAGACAAATTGTGAGCAAATGGTGACTTAGTCTGGGAAGATCATTCGGTAATGGCACCAAATGGTGCCAAAATGGTGCCAAATCTAGTTCTCCAAACATCTAAGGGTACGGTAGATATTGATAAACAATGATTCGATGAATAATGATACCATAGCTAACCTATGCCATTCTCCGAACCTATGCTGGTATCTCAATATACACTAATCCCTTCTTCCTATTACTAAAACTCCCCAAAATAAACAAAAAAAAAGAATTGGTGTGGCACTTCCGTCTTTTTTTTGGGTTGGGCACAATTTGGATTCTTAATTGTGGCAATTGAGAATCAATAGGAGAACATGATGGTGAAACAATGGGTTCAACCCCCTTTTTAATGAAAATAGATTGCCACCTGGAGGATCTTTATTAGGGTCCCATCTCACAAGTTTTATTTTTTATGTTTATTATTAAGGTTTTCAATATTAGGGGGATGCTTATATAGATTTTAATAAGGGATTTAACCAAATTTGAAATCGAGTTGTTAAGGTTTTCATTGGAATATTAGGGGCACCCTAATACACAATACCCCTACGTAATAATAAAAATGGATCACCGTGTTTACCATTGAATTTGCGGGAGGGCGTTTTAGTAATGAGAAGATTACAAGACTTAACAGTCAGCTGCCGCTTTTTTCCCAAACATAAACATCGAAAAACTAGCCAAGGTTCAGTAGCTTGTCACAATATGGCACATCACTTGTTTATGTCTGTCTGAATGACCGGCGCGGATCCATGGCCGTCAAACTGGACCAATGAGTTTGGAGTTTCCGCCGCGGTGACGTACAGATTTATACAGTCTTTGGTGCATGCGTCGGGCTCATCCAACACCAAACCGTTGAAGAAAGCCATCTCTAGGGTGCCACAAAGAAATTCATCGATCCTCCAAGGAATCAGTTGGAGCCAATAGAACCCAGTTGAATGAGCTCAGCGTTCCATGCATCATCTGGGCTTGTGCCTAGGCTTGTGCCTGTCACCACTGAGCTGCATAACCACCAAGCTTCTAAACCCACTACAAAAGATTGATAAATCATTGCAGTAAGTGAATTAGACCTAGACATCCCTAGATCTAGCTGCTGGCACGCTGAAATGGGAGAGTGCCTAGAAAAAATGCGGGAATATGACACATACAATGAAATTGGAACGTCGCAATTTAAGTCACAATTGCTCTTTCTCTCTCTCTCTCTATGTTATTCCGGAACATGAACAACTGGCAGGTTGCCGCACACTGGTGCTTATGCTCAGGTCTGCATCCATATGGGATGGCATGATCAAACCAAACACGGCCTGTGCTGTCTACAGCTCTTCTTGTGGCGGGCAGTTATCAGCCCTACGGAATAGCGAAATCAAAGCCTACACCAATCTGGAGGGCGAAGGAATCTGCTTGCAGTCTTTGAAAACCGGCTGGGCATCTGTTATTGGCTTCAGCAATACTTTTTTCAGCTGAAAGAGTGCTGAAATTAGTAAGAGTGCACGTTAAACTTGATCAGTGAAAGAATCCCATGGTTTGAATGCATCTTTTCCTGACGGTTTTCAGACGCATAAATCCGTCTGCACATGTCCCCGTGCTGAATGACAACACATCATTGGTTCCAAGTTTTCCAAGCCCAGTTGTTTCTTATTCTGAGGAACTTGTCACTCAATACCTCATCTGAATATTGAGCAATCCCGAAATGAATAACATATTTGCAACACGTTAGATCTGAATCATATATGTATAAATAATTTATTAAATAATATTATTCATATCTATAAACATAGGTCGGGTTTGAATTTGGCGAACCAGATTTGCAAGCAAATGTGCCCATCTAGATCGTGCCACAGGCAGTCACAAACACGCCCCTTCTGCGACGGTGGTGTGACAGTGACTGGGCAAATGTAGTTATGTAGTATTTGGTCAAAAGGAGGGCCTGTTAAAACCTTGGTGGCAGTGGCAGTACTTGTTTATCTCTTTCCAGCGGCTTACTACAATATCTACAATATATACAATGCCTGTGTGGGTATGGTTTAGCACCCTGGTAGCCTTTTGTTCACACCAAAATCGTTGGCAAATGGATGTTCAGCTCTCCTACGGTAAATATGTAAACATAGCTCTTCACCCATCCCAATGTAAAAAAAAATGTGACAACCAAAGTAGCCGCCTTCGAGAAAGTGCATGTGCAGTTTCAACTGGGTCTGCACGCTACCTTGTCTCATCATCCCAGGCGAGGTTAGAGAGTGACAAATGGACCCAACAGCCATCAGTTTGTCACAGGGTATAAAGGGTATACACGGGTATACCCGTCATCTTGTCAGCTTGGCATCAAGAGGTTGTATGATTTGGATAATGAGTATCCTCAGGCAATCTGACCTGGCAAACTCCCGCATTTTTAGTTCGTTTATAGATGAATTTCTAGCAATGATGATACAAACAAATGCAATACAGTAGGATTGATTTGCCATTGCCAGGTTTGTTACTGTAATATATCCGTTTCATTCCATTCGTAGAAATAGCCCCAGGAATTCCCATGGAACTAGAAACTGCAGTTCTTACACTTCTAGAATTCTAGAATCTTGTAGGCTTGAAAAATCTTGAAACAATCTGCAGCATCAGCATCGCTCCTCTTGCCCGAAAAGGTTACTGAGCGCCCCAGTACAGGCATTTGTCGCCTTACGGTACCAGGCCCCTCCCAGCATCACTGCCGCAGTCTTTGCATCCGATAGATCAAAAGCGTCCCCAGTGGTCAAGATCATATCGCAAATTGGCTAAGCAGAGCAATGATTGTGATCAAAGTTGGCAAATTCCAAACAGACCACAGCCAACAAATGTATTGTGAGTTTGCTGGGTCTTGGCTAGACGCTGATTTGGTAGAGATCACCAACTGAAATTCAGGGAGCTGGCATGTGGTATTTATTGGCTTCAGCTATCCCTGCGTTTACCTTTCTGCGAGCTACTCTATCATCAAATACCGGCGACCAGCAAACCTGTTGAGCCACTTACACGTCAGAATTCGTGACCCAAGACATGGGATCCGAGTTCAGTCCATTGGTCGTCGCTATATCTACAGCTATTCACTACCCCACTATCCTGTGAATCCTGGGGGTAGGACTTGACCTGTTCACCCATGTCATTCCAATGTTGCAGCAACACTGCAACACCTGGAAATGATAAGGTAAATCAAACGTCATTCAGGGAGATAGACAGAAGCAGGCTTCCAAGTATATACATCTAAAATGTCAGATTTCCTTGTTGGTCGCAGATGCCAAAGCCACAAACATTGGGCCACGCTCATTGGGAGCTCGACCTCATGAGTCCTGACGCCAGGCGATGCTGATCCATGCTGGAGTGATCCAAATGGAAAAATAGCGATCGGGTGACCCGGTGGTCGAAAAGTTCCCCTCCAGAAATTCAAAATTCACATGTCATGCACGCACAAATATATATATATATATGTGTATGTATATTACTGTACACACACATATATATATAGATAGATAGGCTAAAGTATAATCTTATGTTCCTGTATGTTTACCCTGAAAAGAACACGTATATATACATGTATGACATGCCTGTGCATCACATACACACACATACACACATATATATATACACATGCATACATTATATAACATAGTGACGTCTATACATCCATTGTTTCATGTATGTTTCCCAGCGGGGTAAGATTTTCGGTCCTTGATCCACAAAGGGATGCTGATCATCTTCCTGTAGAGAACGTGTCGCAGGGGGGGAGGTGTCATGGATCTTGGAGAATTGGCTGTGTAGGATGCTTCCAACTGTGTGGAAGGAGATAGGGGGCTCTTCCCACCTAGCACCCGAAATGTGGCAAAGTGGGCCCTTCCAACGTATATTAATATAAATGTTACAGTATGTGTATATATATATATATATATTTATATATTTAATTATGTACTATATATATATACATATTACTATATACTATATACTGTATACTATATATATATTATTATATGCTATAATATATATATACATACATACTATGTTACATATATATATAATATATATATATACTGTATATATATCATGAAGTACTAGAGAAACCATATGTTCAAAAGAAGACAGTATTACAGTAAACATGTTTTTAATCCCCAGCTACACTAAGGAGCGAATGGTGCCAAATCCAGTTCTTCTACATGTGCCTGCTGGTTGTGCCCAACAAAAGACGGAAAATTCAGCAAAGAGAAAAGTGTCATAATATGTCATAAGTCTCCATTTGTTCTCAGGCCTGCATCTCCCATTTGGTTTCAGCTCAGGTATGCTCAGGCTTCAACAAATCAATACTCAGCTGGGCACAATTGTCCACCTTGTGATATGATCAAATCATCTTCCATTCACATCGGATTATCCATTCACATGTTCCATCGCCATTCACCAAGGTTTTGGTGGGCTAAGCCAAGCCAAGCTCAAGCCTCAAGCCACCACCGTTCCATCGCCCGCCTGCTCGCCACGCCATAGAAGCTCCAAGGTCTTTTCCAACACTTGCATATTTGGCTCCTGCAGTGATCTCTTGTGAGATATTACTGATACATATAGTAGATAGATATATATATATATACACATACGGATATCGCTTGATATCACCACGTAGCATTGGTCGTTTCAAGGGGGGTTATATGTGGTTATATAACCTCTCTATCAACCAACCAACCAGTAGGGAAAGGTTACTGACCTTACTTTGACTTCGATATCTTAGAGGCTTGGACCACTTTCAAAAGACACCCAGACTCATCAACTTGCAGGCCTCTGGAGACCAAGCTTGTCCTGGAAACACCACCTGGAAACTCTTGCGTCTGCAGTTTCAAACGCCCATACGAAGTGGCCAAAGGGAAAAACATCTTGAAATATCTGAAAACTAACCTTTAAAAATCCAAAAGCATATCTCATGTTGTTGGCGCTAGAGTAAGGTTTGACGAAATTAAAGCATCAATGCATATGAATTCACACCAGAAACCAACAGTGGGATACAGTGGGACACCAAGTTTGGCACTTTGGTAAACCCAGCACCCAAAGCCCTTCGGAACCACCAATGATGTTATTTTGGTTCAATCCATGCCACATTGCTACAGCACCGCCAGCCCTCTGCGTACCTCCCTGACTGGTAAGAAGGCCGGCAGAGCACTCACAGGAATGGTCTGGGAATGGCCAATGTTCAGATTCCAAGTGTGATGCTAGTCTGATTCATGCGGATCCATGCGCAGAAAAATGCGATGGTGAAGTATAGATATCGGATGAAATCGGGGCCTCATCCTATCAAATGTATTTGCCAAGCGATTTGCCATTCAATCCAAAGATCAAACAAACTCCATCACATTGCAACTGGTTCAGGTCGAATCCGCTCATACCTGCTCAGTGGTTTTGACTCCCAAGGGGAAGCACTATGTGCCCAGTATGGCTGAAAAAATGAGCTAGGACATTACACACACGGGACTAGGCATTTCGGTACCATTAGACCATCATAGACCATCCATTTCCGGGGACTCATCTGAGCGTATCATTGTGTGGGGTGATCATCCAAAAGTCCAGAACACAAGACAAACTTGTTTCAAACTTCAAACCACCAGCCCAGCACTTGTCACTACCAGCCAACAATTCCACTTTGCTGAGATTTACTCACCTGATCCGATCCCCAGTGGGGCGTTCAAAAGTGGGGACGCCTAACAAACTGGGACTGTCATCTACGCATATTCATACTGGGGTTCTTAAATGGGGGATCCCCGAGTCACCATGGTATACCATGGCTGTTTCAATACTAAGTCATGCTCATCCATGACAGATGATTTGGGGGTTCCCCCATGACTTATGGAACCTCCAATTGAAACAAGCGCTGAGCCCGCAACAGGCTCTGGAAACGATTCGGCCCAGGCAGGGATTCCTGGCCCAGTTCAATGCACTGTCTATATCTGTCTACAGTATAGTTATCTTCATTCAATGGAGCATGGAGATGCATGAAAATCAGATAAGAACGATGAAATTGGTGGGTAAAATTGTTGTGATAGTCACTATATAGTCAACAAAATTGTAGAGTTTAGTCACTATCACTATATAGTCACTATAAACACTACTAATTTTGATTTTAGTGTTTACTGTTCGTGTTTTTTCCAAGTGCAAACCTCCAGAGGCCAACAGGAACATCTTCCCCAGCGAAGTTCGATGACCTGGATGTGTTCTCCGTGCCAGAAGTGACACCTATTAATAGTATTTTATAGTGATATTGGGATATAATTATTGGAACTATAAAATATATGAGAATTGGGATATACATGGATATACAGAATTATATTACTTATATATTACATATCCATGTATATCCCAATTCAAATATATTATATAACCTATTGGCGATATATATTATAACATATTATATATGTATAGATTGTGCTCATTTATTGTTACTGAGTTTACCACAGCCACAGCATTCTACCGGCCGCCGCACCTAGGCCCATTGGTGGCGGCAGCTGCGATGGCATCGAGTTGGTGTAGCCGACCCTTGCGGGGACTTTGGGCTTGGCCTCGTTGCTATGCCACGTCCTGAGGCGGCAGCACCACAACAGGGATGGCGCCAGTGGGAGAATCAGCAGTAGGGAAGAGCAGTTTTGATAATTTTGGAATCCTCAAACACTCAAAAATCTCCTGAACACTCTACTGGCTTGCTAGCTGAGCACTGAGCACTTCATTTTGAAAACAATTGAAAACATATGAAAGTCGGGGGTTAATCATCCCAAGTAGGCTGCGAAAACATATGTTCGACACCACCAATATTAGCGGAACCAACTTTCAGGATCTATACATGGGTCTTCCACTTCCAGCCCTGGCTGGCCAAGTTGCAAGCGTCCCGACTGTTGCTCTTCCATGCTACGGAAACGCTCCTGGGCCGCCAAGTTTTCGTCTGTTGATCTATGATTATATATATATATGCTCTTTCGCCATTGGTAACCGCGTGAGCTGCGTGAAACACATCCACAGACCACAAAACTCCAAAAGAAAAGCTCATGATCCCTGGCTGTAGCCTGTTGTACTGCCGTTTGCGATTCTGCATCCTCAACCCTCAAGTGGAGCCGCCAGTCCCAGCCCCCAGTGGCTCCTTTGCCCTCTCAAACTCCTCCAAAGTGAGGATCGCACCAAGCTTTTTGTGCAAGCGTTGACGGACACGCCGCTTCAGTGCTCGGTTTGGTGCATTTGCACTCTCCTAAGTGATAACGTTCAGAAAAGAACTATGACCAGCAACGGCTGGTCAGTTTCAAGTCATCATATCAATGACTTGGAAATCACATAGCGACTATATTGATTTCCGGTATCTTACAGAATATAAATTATTGTAGGGCGGTATAGGCTGGTACAGGTCAAGCCTCATTGATTCATCATGGAGCGTCCTGCACAAAATCAAACCAAGGCAATTTAAGAATCCTTAAGGCAGTTTCACATAGTTCAACCATGCTTAACCCATATAGCGTCACCAGTGCAACAATCAGGGCAGACAAATCCGACGACCCAATGGCCCCCATTGGTGGTCCCCTTGGGCCCACTTTTGCCAGTAGGCCCGTGCTGCTGTCATGAGCAGCTCATCCACTGAGGAGCGACTGGCCTGCAGCTGCGCATGCTGCGCTGGGGTCTAACATTGTGACTTGACCAAAGTTTGATGAGGATCAGCTTGCACACACACAAAGAATGAATCAAATGTTGACTGACATTGAATGATTCTGGGAAATTCTGGGAGTTGCCTGCTCCTAGAATGGAAAGTTCAGTTTAGTATATTCGAGGGCAGTGGGGATGCAAAAAGGGGAAGCCTTGTTGATTGAAGGAAAGGCAATGTCCAAGCACCAAAGCCAGAATGGAATTGCGCTTATGATGGTCCTGTCACTTGTTTCTCACTCCCTCCGCACTCGTCATGTGATGAATATTGGAAGTCCAAACATGACTCAAAGCTGGGAGTTCAAGCAAATACGTGCAACTACCTTGTATTATATGGGCAACAATATCTTGCTATGTAGAAATATTGTATATGATGGGCTCCGGCAAATGGCAAATAATTATATATATTTAATATATATATATATATATTTAATATATATATAATTATATATAATTATCAGGGATTTATCCCAATTTATGGCAATCTTTTCTTGCGGAACATGACTCTCAACCATGGTGGCGGCCACCTTGGGGTTGGCGCTCGTGACGCTGCTGGTTGGAGCGACGTAGTCGCACATGGCGCCCCCGGTGGATTCGGCCCCGCGACGCGTGTGATGCCTGGTGCACACCTCAAAACGAGAGTGGCTGCGGTGGTCCTGGATGGTGCAGGGAATGGGCGCTTGGGACGCATCATCTGAGCAATGAAACCACAAATCATCTACACTGATATAGATCAAGACAACCTACTCATACCTACTCTCTCTAGCTAACAATGATTGACAAAAATCCAAAAGATCCTCTAACACGTCACCTTCTAAGATACAAAGGAACATCATCTCAAGAGATCCGCCAAAGAGAGAAGCTTGCCTGTGCTCACATGTACAGTATATGTATATATATTAAATATATATATATATTTGATAATAATAATAATGCACATGATCCATGTATGAAGCAGTGTTCAAAATCCTCCGTCGTCACTGGTTCGTAAGTAGGATTTCCGGCCGGTGGAGACATGACCTCCGCCTCAGTGGCCAAGCGAACCGACTCCAGCTGTAACAACTCCTCTGACTTCAACTTGCCCGTTAACGCCTGAGGCTTGGAACCCTGCAAGGGAATTGGTTGAAGATGTTGAAGCTCCGCGTGTCCATGGTTTTATATCGTTTATTATGTGTTATTTTCATGTGAAATGTCCTGGCTTTTTCGTGAAACCCCGATGCGTTGGCGATTACATCATTAAACCAAATTCAATCTTGATTTCGGTGGGCAGACGCCCCACATGTTTTGGTTGCCACCCTTTTTGAGAGTGGCTAGCTGTCTCCAAACATTAAGGGGAATGACCTTGAGCTGATACGAACACGTATGTTGTTTTTTTTTCAACAACAATGGGATAACATAACATACAGCCGCCAGTCAAAGAAAGGGAAAACCATGGAGAACATGCCTTTTGCAGCATAGTATTCTGGCAAACTTCAGGGGTTTTTTCTCCACATGATGGAAAATGAAGGGATTCATTATTAACCACTATTAACCATTATTAACCATTATTAACCATTCATTATCCATTCAACAATCTTCAACATATTGAACAAAATCTCGATTCTCTGGAGCTCCACTTTTCAGAGAGACCGGAGAAAAAAATATAAAGTTTAGTGAAGGCTCTACAACCGTTAAACAAAATATATATATTTCTACAAAATGTAGCGTTCACATTCGTGTTCACAAGGCATTGTTTCATTGAAGAGCCCTGGGCTACTCCTAACAGGGCTACTCCTAAAAGTTGCTATCCTTTCAAAAAAAAAACTCAAGAAGTCAGAAAACAACTCAAAAAAAACTTTAAAAACAATCCAACAATTAAAAACAACTAACAAACAAAATCTCAGAAATCACCATAAGATCTTCAAATATGTTTTTAACTTCAATCTAAAAAGTATTATATAATGACAAATAACTATTTGGAATGAAAAAACATATTTAAAATGGAATTATTTGGAATGAAATTGAATTATTTGGAATTAAAAATCAATCAAAAGAAATGTTCTAGGATTCTAGGAGTGTCCCTACAAGGAATGTCCCCCTCCATAGATAAAATTGATTGATGTGCACTGACGTTGCCTTGTCAAATAGAGTCTGCGACCGACCATCCGATCCAAAATTAAATGTGCGCACACAAGACTTACAAACACAACCCATTTTCGGGTATGGCTGATCGGAGGAGCCTGAGTTTCATCTCAACAAACGGATGAGTGTAAATCTGTGTGTACAAATGTATATAACATCACCCCCAAGTAACATGGACCCTGAAAACTGCCTATCTCAAACGGAAAATAGTGTCCTGCAATTCCTGACTTGTTAGGCATGGTATTAAAAAAAACGTCTATATCCTTTAGTCTATCAGTTATATATATTATATATATATTATATTTCCATTGGATTAGACTTTTGAGAGTTTTCAGCAAAAATCGGAATCTGCATAACGAATAGTACTTCACTCACATGTGATTTTTCTCGCCATTTGGGAAGGATTCCCATGGATTCCCCTTACTACAGTAACCATATATTCATGGTAATCTCGGGAGCTCCAAAACAGGGCCTCCTTCTCCGCCGTCAGGGAGCCAAAGGCCTGTTCAGGCATCCCATTAGAAGATATTGGAAACCATCATGACCCCAAGCACAAACAGAGTGTGTGGCTAGCAATCAACTATATAACTGGTGGTTCTGATAGCACTTGTGGTTAGCTCCCCATTTCCATAATGATTTTCGAATTCGAGTGTCTTTGGCTCGCTCACTCCCTCCGATAACTATGGGACAGTTCTCTCCAGGAATACTCGTAATCACTTGAATCTCGGGATCTCAACTCTTCAAAGTAGAGTAGGCAGGGCGAAAAGCTACCACGCAGGCCGTGTCACTCTTCTGTTGCTTGCTTCCATTAGCAGTTCCCTGGGAATCTTTGGCCAAGTATATTAGATGTGGACATGAATGTAGACCCAACACAACACTCAATATTTAATTGGAGAGATATACCCCCCAAACATAGTGATGCATTACAGAATTGCTACCAAAAAAAAGAACGCAGCCAAGGGTCCCTTGGATCCCTTGGAAGGTCAATGATGTTGAGGCCAGAGGGATGGAATAATGAACCCCCATCCCGGTTGCTCCTCCCAACGGTTCATGTCGGGAAGGTTGGAACCTGCACCACAGTGGCCCTGCATACCGACAGCATGGGATCTTCCAAGATAGAGAGGATAGAGGATCAAATGATCGACGGGTAGCCATTCGCTACCATTTGGATTGAATTTGCCTGAGAGAACCCAACCACCCAACAAAAATATACAAAAATACCAGTAGATTAATAACGACTGTGGGAAATGGGATCCACTCGGAAGATAAAGTTGACATAAGCATCATTTCACATAAGCCTAAATCCAGACTGGAATCCTCAAAGTGAAGATCAAATTTCATAAAAAAAACAAAACAAAACGTGCTGATGCGCTATCCTCAGCAACCTTCAAACCTCAAAATCCATGATGGAATGCCTGATTCGCCAGGAAACCTAGGTCAAGTTCATAAAGTGCCTATACACCTGTATAGACTGTATAGAGATGTATAGAGTATATAGCTGGTGATAAACCTTGGCCGGTGACCTGGGGTTGCCTCCCCCCATGGCAGCCGGAACCTCTAGAGCTGGCCAAAAGGCTCTGCCTGTGGCAAGGATGAACATTAGATTGCACTTGACTGTGCTTTTCTTAGCCGCCATTCCTTAGGATGTAATTTCCAATAAATAACTGACCTAAATGACGGTATAATATATCCAATAGTATCCTTGTCCAGATGACCATCAATAACCCCATGACTGGGCCCCCAATTGTCGATCCAACACATTTCACTAGGAATTCTGAGGCAATCCCGTACCTGCTCCCCTGGAGGCAATGGTTCAGAAAGCAACTGAGGTATAAAGCTATGTTTGCGGCATACAACTAGAATAAGCAAGTAGTATAGTATGTACATGTATATACTTATATGTACACACACGCCTCTATATATGTGAATATATATATAATTATATATATACACAACAATGTGACATGGTAATTGTACGCACAGAATCAATCCAAGAAACAACAAATGGGGTGTGCCGCCCTACAATTTTTGCTGAGTGCATGGCCACTTTGCAGCTACTGGTGGCTGTGCGAACCCAAAACAAAGAACCCACGAAACTGCAGGAATATGCTCACTGAAATGGATCCATGTGGTGGGTGTTCATTTATTGGGATCCAAATATATAAATTTGATATTGAAGAATGTTGTGTTTAAACGATAGGTAAACAGTTAACAAAATCGATCAAATGTGTTGAGGAGACATAATATCGAACAAACTTCTAGTAAACCCTGGCTGCTGATTTTTGGAGATACTCAGACATTCAGAGAAATCTCTTCTCTGCAAAACGAGTCTTGGACATGTTCCAGCCACACTAGTCACTAGTCAACCAACACTTTACGAGCTTTTGGTTTACCCACAACCACCACCTGGGGTATCACCCCACGCACCCTGTGCACCCGCAGCGCTCGGGAAGTGCAACCGGTTCGAGAGCTGCCAGGGCAGCCTGAAATTCTCTGTGTACAGTACAGCAACCCATAGCAACCCCTTCAAAAAAATTGAACGTATTATAAATGATGATTGCCCATCTAATAAAAATTGGACCTTATCTGTAGACAAACCTTTAAAAGAAGAAAAGTAGAACATCTCAAAAAAATGTTGTGGCTAATACTATGGGCAGTGATATTTATTGCTATGGTCAATTGTGTCTGTCTTACCTTTCTTGGGGGAATAAGCAAATGCATGAGAGTTCAGTCAAAGACTGAAGGCAAGCCAACAGCCCAGCCCCCCAGAGAATAATCTTATTTATTAATATTAATATTTATTATATAATATATGTAGCTAATGTTCGCTGAAATTATGTTATAGCGATATATATATATATAATTATATATATTATTTTGCAAATGGAAGGCAAATGTGACAATACACTTAAACACGGTGGCCCGCATCTGTAGAACCGTCTTGAAACCACCTATGTTCCGTTTTTAAGTGTCTGTCTGAAAATGTAGGGCTTGTATGAGCCCCAGAGATCCTAGAGGATGTGGAACTTGGAATCATGGATCTCTACTGCTGGTGGATGGTTGGGATGGCTGGGTGGACTTGAGACTATCATTGCCCGTTGGGTGTCAGAAATGTGGAGCATGTACTCCTCCCTCCATTCATCAACCAGCTACGAAGGAGAAAGAAACACATATCCCTTGCTTATCTTTAGGTACCTCACCAGAAAGAGTCGAGTTTCCATTCCTTGATGGCTAAATGGCACCAAATCAAGCTATGAACCTATAGCCTATAGACTTATCGTAAGCCCCAAAAGATCCAAAAAGATGGAAACGTGTTTCCAGGATTGTCCGGCATGGTATATATAGATGATATATGATTAATTATCTTTACCCCAAAAAAAAAACAGCTTTCCCACGTTTCATCCTCACCCGGGCCATGCCTGGCAACGGCTCCCTGCATCTCATCAAGCATGGGACCCTTGATTCCAAAACCTAAGACAACCGAAGTTATCCAAATGCACCCAATAGTTACTCATCATTATTCATCCCTGGATTTCATATTTTTTAATGAACATATCATCCCCATATCCGGGATATTCATCTTCCAGACCCCATTCTCGGCCGGTGGCCGCCCAGCTTCGACCACCTGGAACTTCCCTTGGCCGTTCTGGGCTCAAAGACCATGGAGCTTCGGGCACCTGGGACACCCTGGAACTGTGGAACACCGCTTTTCTGTTTTCCCTTGTCACTGTGTTTGAGTTTGGGATTCCTCTAATCATTGAGAAAGTGACAAGTTATTTTTGAGGGGCGTGATTTGAACCTTAAGCTCTTTGTCTTTGTAGTCATTTTGTTCTGAATTTGTCCGGTGACCCCTAAAAATAAGGATACGCTGTATGTACACAGATCCAGAAAAATCATTGCATCGCAGGAACCGAGGTAATTATTATATATATCCTTGGAATTCCTTCGATTTGCACAACATGTGCACAGGGAGCATAGCATTTCGTGAAGAAGCGGGGGGAAAAGTTATTATATATATATATATCTTTTCAGGGCTCAATCACCAGGTTTGACTAGGGACCCCCAGTCCCCAGTAAGCAGATTTCCTATCAGTGTGTTAGGGGGGGGCAGTAAGCAAAAATACATTTCAGTGCCGATTACTGTGAACACCCCATATGGGAATCTGCTTACTGGTTATCAATAACTATATCTTTCGCCGGGGCTTCCAACAGTTTGCCATACAGCTGGAAATTTGCAGCATGCAGAAGTTGAGAGTTTATACTTGATGTATGAAACACCTTTAGACTCTAGACATGGCCTTGGAGTGTGACATGTTTGTTTACAATTTCTCATGTAAAGTTGAAAATAATCAACAGGTTCCATAGATGTGGTGAACCGACAGGGCCTACCCCGAAACTGAACATCCCGTAAGGCTACAGCAAGAGAACGACATAAAAAAAAAAACAACTTGAAACATCCCATAGATCCACAGAAATGTTTGGATGGATTAAATGGTTCATTGTGGGATGTTCAATCATCATCTATCCACTTTCTGTGAAGCTTTATCATCTGTCTTCCAGGCTGGGGGCTGTGCCATGTCTACCGACCCTGGTAGTTTGCAAATGGCGAGTAGCCAACCGGCAACCCTTGCACCGATATTTTGAGGGATATATGATATACCCAGTCATCCTGACAGCATTTTCGAACTTCAGGGAACAGTTCCTGATTGGCCAGTTTTGGTGGATGCAAATATCCCACCATACACTACAGTAATATCCTTGTTGCTGGCTTACAACCTAGATGCACTCAAACCTGGCACTGTCATACCCTCTTGGCACATCATTTTACATCCATCTGCAGCTCATTGTCCGAGCAAAAATATCCAAACAATGGGGATTTCGTTACCATGTTGGATACTTGAATTCTGACCCTTAGATCCCTTAGGCCCTAAAACACATTTTTGGACTCCCCAGCCCTCACCTTTTGTGCCACCTGTTGCTGAAGGTCATGGTTCACCTTCAACAAGCGTTCGATTTCCTGCATAGAAGCGTCCGTCCTGGCGGCCGTGTCAATTGCGTTTTATTTTTTGTAAAGAAAAAAACAAGATAGAAAAGGCCCATGTTCTCACTATTTCAATGGGATCTTACTGTTTTTTTTTTTTGTGTGTGTTTAGTTTTTAACAGTTTCCCCAAAACATATAGCAATAAATTGGGTGTAAGTCTTCCGCATTTTCAGGCATACATGTTAATTCTGAATTGCTTTCAGCCAAAATCAACAAACATTGAGATATACAAGGGATATCAGGATATGTTCCAACAAACATATATCACCAATATCAACTCGTCCATGTGTGCATGTTTCGAGGATATGGTTTGTGGTTGAGCCGCCCCAAAAATATAACAGTCAATTGGGCAGCATTTAAGGTAGGGATGCTGAAACATACTTGAACACACGAACCAAATTACCTCTGCCAATCGTCAACTGGTCTTTGGCTTTGGGGTTTGGAATTTGAGGAAACATGAGGAAACCATGGAAAAGCCTTATGGGGGAAATGATCATGGATGATAATGGGATATAATGGGGCACTTCCAGGATCCACACCACCAACCTAAGCCACTTCTTGACCCAAAAATCCAAACAGCACATATTGAAATGGTACAATGAGATTCCGGATTAGCTAAACAAGATCTACATCGTTCATTGTGGATTCCGAAGATTCTGCCATGGGAATGGGAATTGGTAAAAAACGCCATAAGCCACAAGCAATTTGACCTACCAGGCACTCATCGATGGACACGCTACATCCCAGAGACGGGTACGAATTAGTTATTTATTGATATATAATAAATTTAATAAAGTGCACATATACATACCGTATATATATATATATATGTATATACATACATAATCATACATGTGTGGTGTATATATATACTGTATGTATGTATGTATGTATGTATGTATGTATGTATGTATGTATGTATGTATGTGTGTATGTGTGTATGTGTGTGTATGTATGTGTGTATGTATGTATGTATGTATGTATGTATGTATGTATGTATGTACGGATGGATGGATGGATGGATGGATGCATGGATGCATGTATGTATGTACGTACGTATGTACGTATGTAAGTAAGTAAGTATGAAAGTAAGTATGTATGTATGTATGTAAGTAAGTATGTATGTATGTTATGTTATGTTATGTCATGTCATGTCATGTTATATTATGTTATGTTATGTTATGTATGTATGTAGGTAGGTATGTATGTATGATAGATATATGGTGTATATATACGTATATATATATATATATTGTGCAGGATTGCATGTCTTGGTGGATTTTTTTCGACGTTTCCAAGTTGCTGCAGAATTCCCATGGCCTCTGCGATGGCTCAAGCGGGTGGCCTGGCCGGACTGGGGGAACTGGGAACAGAAATGGGACGACAACGGCGGGATGATACACCATGGGATCTCTGGCGGGTAGATCAGAGTAGATCAGTTGATTCCCCAAATAGTGGATTAAGCATGATGAATTACACATGATTAGATGATTAAACCAGGTGGAGAGAAAAAACAAAAACATCAAATCACCTTGGGCAAAGCCAAGTTCTTGCCCAAGTGCTGCTTGGTAAGCCGTTGCAACTCATTGTGACTAAGTCCTACGATCTCTTGTTGTTTCAACTAGAGGTGCCCCGAGCAATCTGTTCCCCCAGCAGAATTTAAGAACCCTCCAGAAATCTTGGTTTAGTCGTGCATTTGTTCATTTTTTGTGGCCCTTTCTTGGGGCTAGTGAATATTAAGGGGTGAGATTCGGTGAGATTACAAACATCTCTTGCAACTGGGCGGATCTAGGCATCGGCATCAAGATTCCTGAGATGATTCACAACTTTGCCACAGGAATATATCTGAAGCAAACCCCAAAAGGCTTGGCATGCACTTCCCCGCAACTACTTTGCCAGGAGCCCGGGGTAAATGTGGGCGCTCTTCAGATCTCGGAAGGACTGTAGACCCACTTCCAAAAGGGGAACTAGAAATCCCTGAATTTGACGGGAAAAATAGCAGGAAGCTCCATATGTATCCATATTTGATGGTAAGAACACATGGACTTCTTCTTGTTTCTTTCCCTTGAACCACCCCAGTGCTCAGATTCACTGCAAATCAAGTTGCGATAAACATCTCGAGCACTTGGCCCTGGAAGCTTCCTCGGATGTGGCAAGCACCCGGCATCTGGTGGTTGAACCATCCACCTAAAGAAAATCAGGAAAGTCATAGTGGGATATAGGGGGGTTCTTCCAATCGGGGATCGCCAAGTCACCATGGTGATTTCAGTACTAAAATTACTAAAATGATCTAAAATGGTCTAATTTGGATAGTTTTGGGGTAGCCCGATTTTAGGAAACCTCCGATATGAGCAAGCTCGTAAACTCAAGATTCACAAACAGCAGGACCTTCCATCCGATTCCATCGCTTACCACACGTTTCTACAATAATGATGTTTTGCAAATTTGGGTGTGTCACGGTGTGTCCCTAAAAAGGAAAATTATGTAGGTGCACAGGCTGCACAGGTACGAAATAACCTTCACAGAGGGAGGCCCTCGCCATTTGGAAAGGTCCCATCGCTGACCTCATGATCGCACAATACGGGGAACAAAATCCCAATCCAAATGCCCTCTGGTAAGTCACTAGTAAGTTAACATAGCTATGGAAAATCACAAGTTTAATTGGGTCATTATCCATAGCCATGTTGGATTGGAGAGTAATCCGAAAAAATGAGACCAACCAGCCATATGGGTCTCCACACGGAGAAGCCGTCATGGGCGGATCTGGCTCCATCCTTATGCAATCCAATAGGCACATGTCCAAACCAAGTTTGCCCAGAATATCCGTGCCAGAAAATCAGGCAAGGACTTGTTTCAGGCTGGGCTCTTTATGTCACTACGTGTTGGATCTCTATCATTTCATATCACTTTGCAGAAATGATCTTGGCCACCCTCTAGTTTTCACGCCACCAACTGTCAGCAACCGTGGCACCCTGCTGCAGCGCTCCAACCGCGTCCCTTCGCCCAAGCGTTTTGATCGTTTTGGCAGCCCACCATCATGCTGTGAGCCACGAAAGATGGTCATCCCACCTCATCAACCCCACATCAACATACATCAACCAGAAAGGAGACTCTTGAATGCGACTTTTGGGACTGACATTTGCCATGGGTTCACTAGATTTCGGACCTGGAAACAGCTCATTAAACACGACCCCTCAAGAAGATACACCAGGGATCAAATGAGGTCTTGTAAAAACCCCGAGCCCTTTCAAATTGTTTTTCCAAACGTTATCGTTGTTTTTTCCTCTTATCGTTTTTCCAAGCGCTTCACATGAGCAAGGAAAGGGAAAAGGAAAAGGAATAGTAGAGGAAGGGAAAGGAAAGAATAGGAAAGGGAGAGGAAAAGGAAAAAAAAGGCCGTGTCTCACACGGACCATTTTTGATGCCAAAAGTTATCGTTTTCGTTATCATTTTGTTATCGTTCGTGAATCCTGTGTGTGCGTGTGTTCCTTTTTTTCTGGAAATGGCTGCAATCATCAAGAAAGGAGTGTTGCGACCACCTCCCAGGCACCTTCCTTGTGCAGAATCTGCTTCATTACGACAACAAACAATGAAAGGAAGAGACCAAAAGCACTAAATAGCCGCAGAATGATGGAAAAATGAAGAACTTTGGATTTCAAGAGTCTGGACACGTATCATTAACATAACCAACGTTATCGCTTTTTTCCTCTTATCGTTTTTTCGAGTGAAAGCAACAAATGGCTCATGGGGGATCATGGAAGACTAAACGAATAGGCGCATAGGCGCGGGTTTTTTACGAGCTCTCAAATAAATCTACCTAGCGAGCCTGAAACCTAACATTTTGTAGGTTTTTCATCGAATCCCCGGGTTTTTCCCAAATTTCATTAAAATATGGGTTTTCTTCCAAAAACCCCGGGTTTTGTATATATATGTATACTAAAGGGCTTTTTGGGGAAACTGATCATGTTTCTAAATATATCAATATAATCATACTTAGCCAAACCCTTCCTTGGA
>Ga0126342_10005161_pt1 | contig 22657 bp, 22 predicted proteins | sample Cyp1metagenome_FD_92528 | JGI IMG/M metagenome (GOLD analysis project Ga0126342, IMG submission 92528) | Coral microbial communities from Lord Howe Island, Old Settlement Bay, Australia - Cyphastrea 1 metagenome | ecosystem: Host-associated > Invertebrates > Cnidaria > Coral ...
AAGCCATATCCAAAGTTTTATGGTTCAGAGTTGCTTATTATTAAGGGGCGATCAAGAAAACCAGTCAGAAGGTACCTCCCTACCTTCTGGGGGGGGGGGTTATTAATCCGGTGTTGGCATTATTGAAAATGGCCATAGAAATAGTGGATTTACCCATTAAAAATAGTGATTTTCCATAGCGAACTGTTAGTTTACCAGAGGGTAACCCCCTATAAATCCCCGAAGAAAATGGTGATTTCCTCAACCCGCGTCCTTTGCCTCGCAGCCGGTCCCGGTCCGTCAGCAGCAGCCGCCCCTGGCGTCGCTGCAGCTGCAGCGCCTCGGAGGCATCGAGGCGGCGCCAGGCCACGCCCTGGGGCAACACCTCAGCGGTGGAGCCGTAGAAAACCCGGGGAAAAACCTGGGGAAACCATGGAAAATCCATCAAATTGCTAGGAAATGTTGGGAAAATCCATCAAATTGCTGGGAAAAACCTGGGAAAATCCATCAAATTGCTGAGAAATGCTGGGAATAGGGGAATGAGGTGAGAAAAAGTTACGAAGATTTGTTCGGAAAAACCTGTGTTTTTTTTGGGGGGAATTATCCAGTAATCAAGTGTTGAGGTGAAATCCTAGTTGGATTCTTGACATCTGCAGGGAACATATTGTGCTTGACAATGTAAGTTAAAGAACAGGAACATGTGGACCACTCCAAGGGAAACAATCCGCTAGGAATATATATATATATATTATATATATATCTCTCTAATATATCTGACAAACATCCCTGCTCATTGCTGGAAAAAGATTCCTGCAGTCGAGGCCTGAACATATGGAGGTTTCCTAAAATGACGGAACCCCAAATCATCCAAGAGTGTACAATTTTTGTTATTGAAACCCATGGTTTTGGGGATCCCCAACTTTAAGAAGCCCTCCTCATGTATACCATAAACATCATAAACCATACCCACAACAAGCTATTCATCGCAGCTTGTGGCGCTCAGCTTTTTCTGACGCGGCATTCCTGTTCTGGCCGCCGTCAAATCTGCGAAGCGCGACGCATCCTGAGGAGGCCAATCATTTAAGAGTTTCACCCCAAATTTGGATTTTTAAAGAAATTTCAAGAACGCCTTGATACGTGTTTGTTTTATTTGTCAAATCTGTAAGTATATTCGTATCATATCTATCTGAATCTATCTATTTATCTCTCTCTCTCTCTCATCGTTTTGTCGGTGTCATCGCTGGAAGGATTTTTGTGAATCTAAGCAGGCCCTGCCATCCCCGAAATTTTGTCGCGCGATGGGCGAACTTCGGTGCATCTGCCAGGAAACCCATAGCTTTGTGCAGGTAATGTGGGAAAATCTGGTTTCAAGACGTTTCAAGCTCCTTGGAAACAATGAAAGTGCGTATCATGCGTCTGGCCGGATGTGTCAGCCATCTCAAGCAATTTTGATCCAGACTGCCAGACCTATAGAGAAAAGTCATATGATGGTTTCTCAAAATGGGGGATGGTCGAAATCATCGAACATCAGATGATCTTTGTATGGGCCCCACCCTCTTTTGAGAAACTCCCAATTGAAGTTTTCCTGATTTTATCTTTCAACTCCTGGTTTTGGATGCCCCAGCTACATCGCACTACTCCGCCTCACTCCAAGCTTAGCCACGCAGGGAAAGCTGGATGCGGCATGCGGCAACTGACAATGCCACTTGACTCTCTTGGAGGCTCATGCCCGGCAAGGGAGTACCCCTTGAAAACTGACTTACAACATCTTACAACCAATTGAAAATGGTCCTATTTGGTGGGTCCATGGCTGAATTTCATGTAAATAGTAGTAAAGAACATGGATGTTTGCTTCTGAACAATTGCAGCCAAGAAAAATGGGATAAGTCCAAACGATTCCCGCAAAATACCGGTCAAACTAGAATGATAATCCCATTTTGGGATATTCTTAGGGTTTGAAACTAATCTGTCAATTTGTTTCCAAAGCACATAAAACCAACAGAACATTTTGTGCCTCGGGGCTCCCCATGTTTTTTACAATCCTTCCGTTCCGCATCACGGGTGTCATGAAGCAACAGCCTGGTGAAGTGAACAGCTGATGCTGGTCTTGAGGAGACCATTGGGATTTGTGGTGATTTGGGGGGCTTTGACATTACTGTGGATATATATAAATATAATATATATATGCAATAATCATGATAGTAATAATAATAATCACACATATATATATATATAAATATATAATAATGTTATATTATATATATAGGTACAACTGATGATGATTGATGGGGATATATATATATATATAACAACACATGTTTTACAGTGGTTTTATGGGTGATCACCCACAATCACGGGGCCGCTTTGTGGTTTGACCCTTCACCCATCCCAAAGTCATGGCGGAAAGTTTCTTGGGATTATCCCAGCCTTTAAGCTGAACTTTCGAGGACGTGAAAAAGGTGGTAGATGCCGTCCATATCCTTGGCTCGTCAGCTTGTCTCAGCTCGTCAGGGGACAGTTCATCAAACCCCTGTGGGGTAAAGCCGAACAAAAACACCATATGGTTGTATTCTGTCGGATTATTTGGATTGAGCCATCTCTCTCTCTCTCTCTCTTTCTCCCTCCCTCTTAATTTGCAAACGCAAGCAATGGGGTAACAAGTACACACCAAAAACGTTTTTCTTGCTGTTCGTTTGGCAAGCACATGGGCTATATCAATGGTGAAATGATACCTCAGGTGATCAGGTTCTCAAAGGGATGGACCCTTAAGGGACTTGGACTTGGTCCTCGAACTTCTGATTCCGCGTGCCAAGCGAAATAGCCAAAAATGTGAAGGTTCATGACGGACGGAAGAAATTGCGTCACTATACATAGTCTATACATGAATACAGTATGATTTCTGGCCATGCCACGTCAAACCGTCAAAGGAAACCTATAGGAAGGGCAATTTCACTGTTGGATTCGTTTTTCGAATGTGTCTGCTGATGCGACCAGTGAAAGGGTTTTAGATTGGCTGGGCCCACACCAAAAAGCAAAAATACAGTAAAACATATGAAAAACAAATTAACAAGCTTTCAATAGACCTGATACTATGCTGCTGACGGATTTCCGGTATGCGGACGCCTTGCAACACTGAGACACCACCCTAGCCTGATTCTAAGCAAAAATGAGATTCGAGCAGACCAACGTCAGCTTTGCAAACTTCACATCTCACAGCGTGATACTTGGTGGGGTCATCCTGTGGCGCAAGGATTGACATATTGTCTGATGTCTTGGGTGACAAGAAAAACATATCCACTTAAATCATCCCAACATATCAACATATCCCATAATGTCAACCCTGGATTCATAAAACCCTATATAGAGGCTGTTTAATTGGGGGGGTACCATTTAAGTATCCGATTAATTATGACTATTGGGGGAATACCCCCCCAATTAAGAACCCTGGTTTATTAATCCGGGGTTGACATTACTACATGTACAGTATGCACAGTGCATCCATAACATGAATTTAAACCCCATAGACCCTGCAGGTCTTGGGATGCTGGTCCTGCAAGTCTTGCAGTGCTGGTGAACACAGGACTCTCTACCCACTGGTTCCCGTCAAAGAAAAAGAACATGTAGTAGCAAACAGACATCTGTGGCATTGGTAGATTTGGATGGCTTGGGACTCTGGGACATCTATTTATACAGTTTTTGTTGAAACACTCCACACAACTTCCACACAGCAATGGGAGGGACCAAACCCATGCACACCTTGGCCATGGAAAATGCCACCGCGGTGTCCACGGTACAGTTGCGCACTTCTGTGGCACGCCATTGCCCCGAGTACTGCTCGTGCCGCTGGCATTGATAACCTGATCTATGTGGGACCCTTCCAAGACCCATGCATGCTTGTCAGGCACAACTTCCAAAACAAAGGGCCCCCAAATCCCAAGACCATCAATTTTCCATAGGTATGGTGAAGGATCTACAGTTCTTTTCCGTCTTTCCTGGGATTTCAACAGACAGGGTAGGATCGTTGCGTATAAGCAGCTGACAGGACTACCATGGGATCATCGCCAAGTGACACACTGGAGTGAAGCATCCGGGGCAGTTCAACACCGCATCCGTGGCTTTGACGTTGCATTGATCAGGTTGTAAGAGCTGATCCTATGGGATTCAGCTAAGCATGCCGATGTGTGCACAGATGCCCGCATACAGCATGCATAATATATATATATATATATGTGTATAATGTATATATGCATATGTTCTGTATTGATTATATATTGTCTATAAAGGTTATGCGATTAAAAGACACAGTGTGATATTATATGCTCTATAGGTGGAATATGTAGCATATATATAATGTATTGTCTTAAGCAATTAGTAAGTAAACGTACAACATATAAACACGCACTATTGTTTTTATACAAATAAACATAAATATGTATATATATATATGTAATTATATCTTTAATTGTATATATATACACTGTTAAAAAAAAAAAAAACAATGCCAAATATGGTAGTGTTACATGTGTATACTGTGTATATATATATACATGCATGATGGAGAAAAAAACACAATCATGCACACATTGAACATCATCCAACCATCTATCTACAATATAACTAAGCAACTACCAGCGGACTGCTAGGGCCTTTGATAAGGGGCCAAACCCAAACTGAAGGTCCCAAAGTTAGGGGTCCAACTTTGCATGTCGTCCAGCGCCAAGCCCCAGTTGGTCCTCCACCCATTTCTGATCCTGGGGCTGGAAGTTTGGGTGTCTGAGGCATGCAGGGTTTGTGTTTGAATGCTCCATCTATCACTGCCTCTTGAACCGTAATTCCTCTATATTCCTCTACAAACGTCGGCTTTTGTGGATAAACATCATGCTTCTGTTTCCCTCTGTCAGGCGTGATTGTCTGCAGCCGTCCTACTATTTCACAACAATCTTAAATGACATGTGGTTGCAACTCCTTCAAACAGATCCAAAACGAAATATCATAATTCAGACTTGGGATGTGGGGAAAGCATCAGCAAGCCACTGTCTGAAATACCCTCATGGTAATTGAACTATAGCCTATAGCTATGGAAAAGCATTGGGAAATCGCTATTTGTTGTAGGTAAATAATAATCTAGAAACACAAACCATAGCTATGTCAAAATTCAGGAGGGTACTTACAGACACATTAGGGTTGGTTAAGACATCCCCACTATATATCCATTCTTGGTTTATACCCTTATGTTTCATGGTCACCCGGTCACCCTCCACTAATTTGTTACATAGCTACGGACGCCAGGGTCCATTTATATGGATGATTTACCATGATTTACATAGATTTACCAATTAAAAATGGAAAACACATGAAACACCATAATTTTCAGTCTATAAGGTATATCATCTCCAAATGGGCCCCACGTTCATCCATTTTCACCATTCCATAGCCATCCAACAAGTAACCAGGTAAAGTAAACCCTATATAAATCATAAATCACCATTTATGCTGCTTAAATCATGTCAAATCCCATGTTTGCTATGTTTTAACCTCTGGTAATTTAACATAGCTATTGAAAATGGTGATTTATAGCTGATTTACCCATTAAACATGGTGATTTTCCATAGTTATGTTAGTTTACCAGAGGGTAATCACCATGTTTAGTTGCTAAATAACCAGAAACACGCCTCATCGTCCGCTTCGGGATCGTGCAAGGGATCCGCCTCCAAGATTTCGCGTGCTCCTTCGTGGTGGGACCCTCCGGGAAAGATCGGGGCATGTGAACTAACAATAACTAACAAACATGAAGGTATAAACCAAGCAAAAAATAAGGATTTAGCATGATTTAACCAACAACAACTTGAATTTTAATAGCGAACATCTGGATTTAATATGAATCCGTACGAGTATATATGATTTAACCAACATACTTTTTTTGAACATGAACAATATCAAACATGGTTACATAATTGAATGTGTTTGAACATGTGACAATTGTGCGTCATGTCACATGGCGAGTTATGTTCCATGATATCCCCGGTTCTTTGTTTACACCTACATGTTTCCACTTTTCACCGGTGAACAAACATATATTTCATGGTTAAAGTCCGTGATACATGTCAAACAATGCCACCGGAATGATTGACAGAAGATGGTTGCATTGAATTATATCTCCATTAAATCTCCATTATTGGTGGTGTATGTATACCTCCAAAAACCCCCTATTCATTGGTCAAATCCCTATGTGATGATTTTAAAATCCTGTTTTTGATTGTGACATCTCTATGTTCAGTTGGTTTATAGCACGTTTTTGGTGGCGCTTTCTCCACTTTCTTCATGTTCTCAAAAAAAAACAGCTCTAGCCGCATCCAGCGTCCTTGACCCTCCTTTGGCGCTTCACCATTCCATTGTAAAATATGAGGTCGCAGCACCACGCCGGGTCTCCTTGGGACATCGAAGCTTCAAACGATATGACTTGGGGTGCATAACTTCACTACCCTCTGGTAAACTAACAGTTCGCTATGGAAAATCACCATTTTTTAATGGGAAAATCCACTATTTCTATGGCCATGTTCAAGAGCTATGTTAAATTACCAGAGTGTACGAGTATATAGCCCAAAACAATGTATAGGAATGTGTATATATATATATATATGTGTCTGTGTGTGCGCGCGTGTGGAAGATACCAGAACTCAACTAGCCTTAAACTATCAAACCCGATAGGGTTATATCATATTATATTATGTTGCATCATATCATATTAAATATTAAGTTATATTATATTCAGTATATGAACAAATTAAATGTTACAACTATTATATACGTATGGCTAAGCTATAATAGTTAATCAATTGGGAAAGATGAACTAAGGCCTAACTAGCCAATGCGCCTCAGAAAACTATTCCAGTGGGAACTTTGACTTGGAACTGCTGAGGGCACCGTTCCATCTGAAAATATTTAGCTAAGATAGCAACTAGCAAGCAAATATAGAATGATACAGTATAGAATCAACAGTTGACATGTTCGAATCATCTCCAATTCTTAGGGTGTACTTAAATGTACTTAAAAGGGAACTCGATAAAAACGGGTGGTTCAAGTTTAGAAGTCGGGGTCCCCAATCTGATTCATTGTTCATCAGGTGTGTCCCTCCAGGAAAATCATTGGCAAGTGGCACCACCGGATTCCAATCATCATCGTCATCGTCGACCTTTCGGGCGGCAAGTTCCCAAACAACAACATTTCCACACACCGTGTAACACAGAAAAGATATTGAAACTCAAATTGAAAGATGTTGAAAGATGGTTCCTAAAATGGGCTAAACCCCAATAGCTGGATGGTTTAGGATGGAAAATCCATCAATGGATCAGAACTGGGGGTACCCGCCTCCATGGCCGTCGGCATGGCCAGGTAGCGGAACGCGGAACGCGCCACGCTGGAGCCCGAGTTTCACAAAGACGGAAAAATGTGGAAAAAAGAACGGGTACCCATCTAAGAAGGTAAAATCATGGTACAGTAAATTGAAAAAATGCAATTATATGCAATTATATTTGATATGAGATGATTTACGCATTCTTACATTCTTAGATTCTTAGGAATCATGAGGACTGTCTTGGAGCCATTTGGTGTACCAGAAGGGTAAAATTTGACAATGGGGTCTCGAGTAACATGGCTGGCTGGATGTTTTTCTGTGGGCACAATATGAACCAATCCACTTTCGACATCTTTTGACACAGTTCAAGCCAATCAGATTCGATGGGTGCATCATGGTGCATCTGAAAACCTCGATATAACCGGATTCTGGATCAAATAATTAATCAGGTTGGATGCCATGTCATTTCCCAAAGCACTGCTGGATACATCCCTTCTCAAATAGATAGTGTTGAAAGGGTCGGCCGATGTAAATGATCAGCCCCTTGACAATATCAATGGCAATTTCAGGAACCTAAATTGGAGGTGACTACCATATACAAGGCCTATGTAAGGCCTATAAGTAAGGGATATGCCCCAAAAATATGGCCAACAATATGGTACAGTACCTCTATTTTGGGATCCTGAAATTTCCATCCATAATGAGTGGCTCAAACATGTCCATCAAATCCTGGGTCACTTCCCATCACTTCTCCGGATGCGGCCACCAAGCGTAGCAAGTTCAACCGTGAAGAGCGGCCATACCAAAACAGAAACACGTTCCCAGCTGGGATATTTGATGGGACTATGGAGGGGATTAAGTGGGTTAGTTTCACTGGGTATCATTTGCCCATATTTGCCCTCTGGTTATTTAACACTTTGCTATTGAAAATTGCCCGTTGCATGATTTAAAAAAAAATACCATAATGATTTACAGATTAAAAAGTGCGATTTTCCATAGCTTCAGGCTTTAGGCATTCAAATCGCCACAGGTGGGACTGAGCTGCCCGGGCAATGATGGGGCGGTAGACGCCCTCCAGTGGCAAGTCAAAGGGCAACCTGGCTGTTCCACTGTGCGGTTGATTGACCGCTATGGATGGATTTTCAACAGAGCAACAACTCAAAACCAGAGTCTTTACCATCAAACTACGGGGTTTCTTTTTGAATTCTCCATCTACAGTAGTAGCTTTTAAAGGAATGCGAGGATCAGACAAAAGTTGGTGCTTTCAAACCAGTCCACATACAGAAAAGACCAAAGCACTGGCACTGTCTCGGACTCATCTTCCATTCAGCCCATGGAATCATCTGCCCCCAGCCACCAGCAGTCTGGAAAACCTCCCCCGGGTAGCCTTGCGGAAAACCTCGGCAGGCAAGGTTTTCAAAGTCTTCTTACTTTGCCCGAAGCCAAAGAAAACATCAAAAAAGTGGATATAGCAACCCCCAAGCGAAGATGGACAACTGAAATCCTACCAACATGGTGATCAAATTTAATAGTTCAGATTGGGAATGCAGAAGAAACGTCTCAAACAACATCGAAATCTAAAGGCCCTTGTTCACTTCTGCGTTTGCTGCAGATGTTGAGGTGAGGGAAAACGTTGAAAGTAATCCCAAACCCAAAACCCACTTGTCAAGCCAACCCAATCATGCAAATCTTAAGCAGCAATTACCTTGACTTGTATATTGGCTGTGAACCATTTCGGGTACGAGTACCTCTCATGCTTTGCAAAAAAGATCAACCATGTTTGCTGGGTATGATGCTCCCCGGTTTGTAGCTGAAAAGTAACCTATCAGGCATGGGACCAGTTTGGCCACAAACAACCGATGATTGTTGCTCCCTAACGATCAAGCGTTGCTCATCCTGGTTAGTCTATGCGCTTCACCAAAACTTACCCGTTTATTCTGTACACCCCATTTTCGTTGCTTACAAATTCCTATCAAAAACACTGATCAAAGCGTGTTGAAACTCGGAAATCTTGGCTGCTTATACTTACATCATGTGAACCCCTATTTTTCAAAATAAAAAAGAACACACACAGAGCCAATCATTCACCAAGCTTTACCAGATACCACACGGCAGCCTGAACGCTGCAGCCGAGTAACGCCTCCAATGGCAGCCCTAGGAGCTCTCTGGCACTTTCCTCGTAGAGGCTCCGCAGCTGCAACCTTGAGCACCGCTGCTTCCAGACCCTGCCAGACCCCTGTTGGTTGATGGTTTTCTGGTTATGTATGGATTATGTATGAATGCTGTATGAATCATAGAGTTGTGAACTCGCAAAATTATGGAGGTACATTACGGGGCATACATAATAGACAAATCATTATGGCTTGATGATTTTTGCGGGGGTATATATTGTATGGCATTAGGAGATTAAACTTCTTGGGCATTGGGAGACTCAATTTGGATATTCACGTATTTCCGTATTTCACCTATCAAAATTAGGAAGTAGGAGCTTTCATGAACAAAAAAAAAATAAAAAAATATAGAAGCCTGTAGTTGTTACAGGTTTCATCAACCAAAATTGGGATAGCTTTTGGCCATCGAAATCAAGCCACGGACAGTGTACTGCACGGCCGGGAAGGGGCAAAACCACCTTTCCCCGGGCGCAAACAGCGGCGGTGTTTCTGGTTACGTATTATGAATGTGAATGCACCACATACATGTATCTAACTGCAAATAAATAAATAAATAAATATACATATATATATACACATTAAATTATATAACATAATATATATATAATGCAGGACGCATGGTGTTTGTTTCAATGTATACCATAATATGTCTATATATATATAATATATTTTTTTGCCGGGGCTTCTCAGAGGGTTTGCCCCAACAGCCAGCCCAGAGCGAACATATATGCAATCATATATTATACACATTACATTGAGTGATAGAGAGAGAGATCTGTGGCATGTTCACTTATTTACAGTGTCCTCCATTTTAATATACACGCAGGAATGACGCATTGCAGAAGTACATGCCCTTTTAGTTTTAGATCTCTTTAAGATCTTTTTAAATGACCAAATACTTCGGCATTTTTTAGATTTACAAATTAATGATTTACCTTTGCCAGGTTAGACTGAGGGATATGGGTTCATTTCAGATCGTTTGAACACCTCAAGTGGCATCCTGGCCCCACCTTGTAGCGCGGAGATACCCAAACCATCTAGACCACTTTCCCAGTCAGGAAAAGGTCCCCTTACAAACGTATCATTGGTGATGTTTTTAGCCTATGGATTTTGAATGATTTTGATTGTTGAAGCACTAAATTTCCATGATCCTTTTGTAGAGGGTTGTTTGGGCATTTTTTTTGGGTATCTTTTGTAGATCTTTGTAGTGAAATTGAAGGTTTTTTTTCCTGGATGGTCCTGAAAAATAGGACACTTTTGTAATGAGTTCGGGGGTTACAGTAAATGTTCACATTTTGTTCTGTCAATCCCAAGCATGCCCAAGCGGTTTTTTTCACGGTCTTGGCTATGGTTTGTTTCATGTTTGCACACGTTTTCGGACGTCCTTGTTTGTTTCTACAGCTGAACAATGTCTTGGGACGCTATCAGAATGAACTATCGGTACGTTATACAATTCTCAAATGACATGAGAATAGTGAAACTGAAAAAAAAAAAACTTTGCTCATGTCATCTGCCAAGTGCATTTTTTTGAAACACAAAAACCATGGCAGACATGTCATCTTCTTTAGGTCAACAAGTACCATACCTATTATTTCTTGCGATAGGTTTGTGTGAGGTCCGCCCTCCGAAACATTCATGACATGCGATCTCCAGGTCATTTTTAAACATCGCAAAAACTGACAAACATGGATGTCAATTTTCGGGCAATGGAAAGCGCAGCAGTACATCTTATGACACCGTTCATTCATATAAAATTCGCATGTACATCATCACATCTGTGGTTGGCGCACCAAGAATACATGCGCACACACACAAAGCAGTGATGAAAATAAAGGAAAAGGTGGGAACACTGATGAAATTGAAGAATATCATGAAGAAAAATAGAAAACACCTATGAAATTGAATCACAACATGAAGAACAGTGTTAGACCAAACTTAATATGATGAAAAAGGTTGGACATTTGATGAAAATTGATGACAACATAACAAAAAGGTGGGAAGAATAACAAGTACCAAGAAAAGATCGTGTTGGTATTTATTATTTGGTCATGTCCTATGGGTGGTTTTGACATGTGTGACCCCAGGTCACCGTTTGGCACCCCGAGCCCCTAAAAAAACTCCAACGATCTCTCCCCTCTCCCCCCTCTCCCCGGGATTGAACACAGACCTGGCAGTACGACAAAACTATTTTGATTCAAAAATTGGGGCACAGCTTATCTCCAATCTACAAATCGTATTAGGCCACATTTCAGGCCACGACAAAAAGACGGCTAGTTTTAATAGAAACCAACCACAGGATTTATACAGGACCTTTCGAGACCACTCAGAAATACAAAAGATTACAAAAGTATCAATCAAGCTACTACAGAAACCAAGTACACAGATTACACGCAAGAACGTTCCTACAGAATAGGGCCTTACAAAGCACTTGTTTGTTCTGGGTCACATGTTCTTGGCGGTAAGGGGACCATAGCATCCCCGACCCAAACCATTTCGGCCTCCAGTTTACCATCCATGGCCATTGGAAGCGTCTCTTCGTCCAAATGGACCAGCTTGCCTTTCGGTGCACAGGAGGGTCCCATGGAAAGTTTGGATTTAGAGCAAGAGTTTTAGGACTTATAGTTCCAGAAACATGTATGAAACATATTGAAACATTAGGTTTTGTTGCTGGAAATTGGGATTCAAAACCAAATTGGAACGTAGCCGGGATTACAAAATTGCGACGCTTCACTTAGAAGTGTTGATTCTTAGAGTTTGATCATTCTGGGACTACAGTTGGACACCTGAGGTTGGTTTCCTGAAACAGACCGCCATGATTCCATATAATTCGGCGATGGAATGGGAGAGTGGAAAGAGAATATCACGCGGATCGGTGTTTGCTTTTTCACTAATAAAACAACACTTCCCAATTTGGCTGTCCTACTTTATATAGTCGCATTTTTTGATGGCCTTTGTGTCCCGAAACCGGTATCAGAATCCGTGATTTTGATACGCAAAAAACATAGACCTGAGTCTGGAAACGGGAATCTGATCTCTCAGAATAGACTACAATACCGAAATAGCAATGTTTTGGAAAAATATGCGGATCAAACTTGATCAAAACAATGAAAATATGTATGATTATGTATGTAAATACCAAATGTTGATCGATTTTGGAGGATGAACATCCATAAATCCCAGCTATTTTGGTGTAACCAGGGCCCCTGATGAGGGCCCCACCACTTCGCGCTTTGGCCATATCACCCAGCTGCGGTGTAACTCCATGGCGCGCCACGCGCCGGGAAAGCACCTGGCGGAGAAAAGCAATGTACTACCGTTGCATACGTAAATAAATATACTATACACACATATGCTATATTAGTGGCTAAATACTATATATATATACATATTAGTACATAAATATACTGTACATAAATATACTATATATACATATCAGTGACACAGCATACATATATTCAAAAACAATGTGTATCCAACTGTATGTATATCATGTATATTTTATAAATACTATATATATATATATATGTGCATGCATAGGATTGGTGTAACTAATGGAATCTGAGGCAGCTTTACCATGCACCATTGGCATACAACATGGTTTGACACTTTGATGTCTCAATTCAACCTCAAATTATTCTCCCGGGTCCCAGTCCAGTGACAATGGCAGTAAATGATGAATGACACCACTCATCCAGGATGCTTGAGCACTGAAACACGCCCTGGACCTAAATCGAACATTTTGAACGTTTTGAAGTTGTCCGCTGCCTCCGTAAAGAGCATTTCCCGAAAGAGAAAAGCATTTGAAACAGCCAGTGAGAAGATGTTAAGCAGGATATACTCCCAGATACTACCACTACCTTCATACTATTAGCTACAGACATATATATATATATATATTATATTATATATATATATATCACCATATATATATAATATGTAATAACAATAACATATATATAAATACACCTATCAATTATATCACATCTATATATATATATATATGTATAATAACAATAACAACAATATATACACATATGTACATACCCAAAGGTCTATATACGTATATGAAATTATATGTATATGTAATACCTTGACTGCACGCAACTCTCCCATCCTTCTGCCGTTTTTTAACGCTTCTCGCGCCAGGCTCTTTGGCTCTGGATGGTGGCAACCGAAGACTGTCTGACATGGTGATTTTCACGAGACACACCCTGATAACGTGACATAAGTGATAAGCGGTTTCAAATGGTTTCAATCACAATTCTATAGTCATTGGGGATCACCATCCAGAATATAGTTGAATAATAAACAAATAGTCAAAATATCAACCTGCAAATTTTGGACTCAGACACTCCAGGTGAATTTGTCGTTTAAACTTGTGGATTCAAATGCTACGTATACAACCACCAGCCTACCAACTGCTACGTCTAGGAGTTCCTTTTATTTCCTGAGTCAGCTCGAAAAGAAAAGCCTCTTCGTAACCATATAGAGCGCAAAGATGTACAGCGACGTCACAGCTGTGTAGCCCATGCGATTGGCGAAGGGAGACTTCAAGGGCCGCGCCACATCATTGTCCCGGCGAAGGTTCAAGATCTCCCGACATCGGATCAGAAGAATCATCGGGCAGAGGAATGAGACTGAGAGACCTGCGTAGCCACCCACATACCTCAGGTATGTGGCTGCTCGACTTGCCAGTGAAAGAGACATGGAAGTAGGGTCAAAATGAAATTCTTCAAACTCCACATGCTAATTCATGCTATATTATCTATATTATACGATGAGATTGGGGCGCTAAATGCTGAAGATCTGGCCAAGCTCAAAGGTTTATCATTGATTTCGAACTTAATATAGTAACTATATAGAATCATCATGGATCATCCGTCCAAATGGGAAAAAGGAAACAGAAATGGAAAGCACCAGCCACTGGATCACAGCCTGCACATTGGTAGTAATCAGCGCCACCGTGAAGGGTGGCACCAGGACGGCCATGGTGAGACCAATGTTGGAGAAGGTGTAAGGTGCCTGGCTCCAACGCTGTTCTACCCGAGTTCTACCCGGCCTGGTCAACATAGAAAAAGCTCTTGAAAATGGCCACAGAAATAGTTGATTTACTCAAAAAAAAATCAAAAAATATGGTGATTTTCCAGTTATGTAAACGTTGACCAGAGGGTATTTCGGTATTTCTCTGTTGGGGGAAAAAAAGGGAGGCCATGAGGTCCTCACCCATCCCATCATCCCATCCAATTCTGCTAGCCGATGCCTCCGGGTCCGCTGCTTGAATGCCCAACCATTGGCCCATGGTATTCCGCGTGGTGATGGCCGCAATGGGAATGCTGGCAATTGCCATGGCAGGGTAGGCCAACAGGAACAGGGCCACCGCGCCACCACCAAGGCTCAGAGGAGCGAAGTTCAGGTTGTACAAGGGCTGGATCCGGCCTGAACATGTGTGGGCCCTATAGGCCCTATATTGATAGAAGCAGAACCCATGGTTTCCAGCAAACTTTCCCAGGAATGCGTTGAATGGTGGTTGAGTCATTGATCTTGAAAACTTAAACATGAAAAGCAATTCCCCTTTTGCGCTGTATCTCTGTATGGTTGCCTGTATTTCCCTACAGGAACGGGCAATGTTGCAGATGTAGGATGGGATTGGATTGGCCAATTGGCACCAGCCGAAACATCGAAACATGTTCCCCCACTTTGTTCGTCATGTTCCCCCATACAAAACAGGGCCATACCCCCTGGTAAACGTTTACATAACTATGGAAAATCACCATTGTTTATGGGTAAATCCACTATTTCTATGACCATTTTCAATAGCTTTTTGTATGTTTACTGGAGGGTAACATGCCACCAGGTGGCAGTAGTGCCCCCCGGGCATGGAGGAGCACGTGCTCCAGCTCTGATTTCCCCAGGCAATCAGCGCGGTGCCGCAGATGGCCAGGATCAACAAATAGCAACTGGAGAATGCGGTACGAATGACGCTGGGCGCCTGTGTCTGTTGCTCTAAGGGTGAAATCCTTGGTTGCTGCCATGGATTCCCCTGGTTGTTTTTTCATAACTGGGATTGATGGATGTTCATCAGCCAGAAACACATGCTATGTCAGAGGTTTTGATCCATTACCATATCAAAATGGCTGGATTTGTGCAGAAATTAGGAAAGATATGGAAAGATAAGATTATGGCAACATCTTGTCATGTCCTACAAACACTGTTCAGTGAGCACTAGAGCTTTGGGGGGAGCTCATGGATTCCCCATAATGATCCCACGTTGAGAAGGGGAACCATTGCTTGACTTGCAGCAACCCCGATAGAAATACACAGAAATGCAGTTTAAAAGAAACAACTCGGCCAACGATCCAGGCAACATGCTTGGAAGATAATGGTGAATTCCACAGAGAAAGACCGAGTTTCCAAAGACCGCCACGAAACCTCTGGGTTTCCAGAGTGGAACGTCCAGCATGATCTCCTTAAGGTTCTCATGGCGGAATCGCTCAATGGACTTGTAGACGCCTACAATCAGCAAAATGGTGATGGCTAGGAAGCGACACCACATGATCACTACCGTGAACTTCTTGGTATTCTGCAAGTTCTTGAAGCACAGGGGAAGGGTGATAAAGAATACCGCAATCACACAAGGTGTGTAGACTTCCTGGTGCTCGACTCAATCTCTGGCTGAATCATTGGGCCAAACTGAGGCAATTCTTTTGGGACTTAGAAAATCACCCACAAGCTGAACAAAACTGCCCAAAATTTCATGGTTACAGTAATCATCACTCCCACTGCCCAATTGTGGTACCCCATTTCCAGACAAAACAGCCTAAACTAGCCCAGTTTCGTTCTCACCCAGTTCTGCATAGCCCATCAAACTGGCCGCTCCCAGCAGGGTATGCGCCAGTGACTGGTTCACTGTCACCACCAGGGCCGAGACCGTGCCGTAGGTGAAGGCTAAGATCATGACATAGATGGTGGCAGCAATCCTGGGTTAACGACTCACCAACCAAGACTGAATGATTGCACCAAAATCCCACGCATCCTAATTTACCTTAATTTGGGGATTGTTACCCATTTTTCAAATTATAGATTCATGATTCACCGCTAATCAAGCCTGGCCATGACCAATCCCAACTTGCCGCAAAATGCCTTCATATTGAATGGGACATTCATGTTTCATTGCCATGTTGCTTTATGAAACGAGTGCATTAGCTGCATTACCCTCTGGTAAACTAACATAACTATGGAAAATCACAATTTTTCATGGGAAAACTCACTATTAATGGCCATTTTCAATAGCTACGTTAAATTACCAGAGGGTATCTTGCTTGGTCCATTCGTGGAGCCCAAGACTCATCTTGTCCAGTCCTGAAGTCTTCAGGACACGTTCCCCAACAGCTCCCAGTTCCACACGTTCGCGGATCTTGAACTCCCGGTCCGGGTTCTTCACGCGGTTCTCGGCCTGAAACACCTGGGATTGGATACCATCAATAGGAAGGTTAGCGGCGAATCACCAGCATCATCATCCAAACAAACCCGAATATATATATATATATATATTACCGTAGATGATATTATATGTATATATGTCTAAAAACAACATATCATGCCATATCATATTGATGTCTCCTCTTACCATGATTATTCTCATACAACAAATGCTTGTCTCAATCACGAAACAATCGCCGATGAATCGCCGATCAATCGGCTCCCATGTGCGGTCCATCTTTGGTGGAATCCGCAGGTCATCCCTGGTTGGTGGTGCAATAACCATCTTGAAAAATATCCCTGGTTTCCATTCTATATGGGATAATATATGGTTTTAACCATCATGGTTATCCATATGGGATAATATGGGATAATATATGGTTGGGAAGGATGACATCCCATATAGAATGGAAAATCATCCAGTCATGTTTGAAACCACGTTAACCATCCCAACCAATGCTTTTCAGCCCTCCCTATACCCGACCGTTTCGCGAACGACACCTGCACCGTTTCGCGTCTTGGAATGCCCGTGGGCGTCGTCGGCGTCATCGGACTCACGGACTCCAGGAGCTTCTGACGCAAGGAGCCTTCCTGGGGCCAACCGGCGCAGCGTCGTTCTTTTTTTACGCAACGTCTATGGGATATATAAAATTATGGGATTTCTATATGGGATCGATAGGGGAAAATTGGATTTATGGGGTTTACATGGGGTTTACATGGGGCTTACATGGGATTCAACTGATTTAACCATGCAAATAGAGATGGAACCAATGTGACCAACATGTGACAACATGTGACCAACATCACCGAACATACACGACAACTAAGCATGACTAGACCTTCAATTTTACTGAAACAATATCAAAGGTATCAGGTATCTTAATCATTCTGAGCCCAAGTAAAGAATACAGAATCATGAAGGTCAAGGGAGCCAATCCCCCTCAAGCACCAGCTTGATGGATCAGATCGTTGAGTGCAGAATTCCTGGCCGCTTGTAGATCTTGTCGCACTGAACCCTCCAATGTTTGGTGGATAATTTGGACCATGTTCAATTTCAAAGTTTCTATGATAACAAATATATATATATATATATTACTATGAATTCACTCAGGTTATCTCAGGTTAAAATTCAAACCTTTGTCAATTGCATTGGTCGAGATACATTTGACCCACCTGGATCCAGGTCGCTCCCGGGTCGCTCCCAACAGGTACAAATGGTACAAGTGACTGTGGTGAAATTGCCGTATAAAAACGTAGAAAACCTACAGTTACATCATCAAAAAACATGAGATAAAATGTATAAAATGTGTGAAATATTAGGTAAGATCGGTAAGATTACTAATTTACAACGCTTATGGCTCAAGTTGGGTCAACCGATCAACCCTGGTATATGTTTGACTTATAATTTGAGGTGACCTATTTCCATCCCAGCTTCCGATTTGGACACATGCTGGATGGCATCATGCAGCTGCTTCCTGACTTCGGGCGTCTGTTCCTCCAACACTTCTCTTTCTGCCTGTTCGTATTCCAATGCATTGGCGATGGTTAAAGCCTCACCTCAGTTGTTCTTGTGGTTGCAGCCCCGCTTCAAAAGAATGAGTCACTTGGAACTTCACACCGCCCTTGAAACTGAAGGTTGAACCCCAAAAATCATCGATTCCAGTCAGAAAAATGTCGGAAAATCATCTCGCCGGCAGCTCCCATCTTCAGTTTCAGGGGTAGTCACTGCAGCCCTGGGGGATGGATGCACACATCCCAAAAAAAACGCCTGCTGACTGTAATGTCAACCTGGGATTTGGAAACTCCAGCTCTCAATGAGGGATTTCCCCCAAGCAAGCCATATCATGTCATATCATATGTCATATCTATGTGAATGATATTTAATGACTAAAGCAAGCACCGGGCTCGTAATTCCATAACAACCACCAGCTAGTCACACATGAAGGTTGCCGTCATAAACGAAATGATCATGCAGCCCAAGATGATCAAAGCCCCCAGCAGGAATCCGGCTTCGCCAAAGCCATAGGGCAGCGTCAGCAAGGATAAGCCCGTCAGGGAATTCATCATGAAAATCACACCTGGTGGGAGAGCCAAAATATACAGGGTGCCTTTTAGTGGTGCCCCTAAACATCCAGAAAACATAGAATTCACCTAGTTATAAACCCACTGAATGAGCTAGCAGGATCCGCCTTGTGCCAACTCATTACACCTACGGAAGCCTGGACTTTGTCCTAATATATAATACAGAACAGTCACCCACAAAAGCTAAAGCATCTAAACCCCGGCAATGAAAACTGGGCACATTACCACACGTCTTAAAATGATATGTATATATATATGTATATATGTATTATATATATATGTGTGTGTATCTCTCTCTCTATCTCCTTCAGGTCTCCCTGCCCGAGCTGTGCCAGGTGTATATATATATATATACGTATATCCGTATATATACATCATTTATTTATCTTATTTAGTATAATTCATCTATGGTGGGGTCGTTGTAAGATGGCTATAATTTGCTTTCAAACAAATGCCAGGCGCCTTCTGAAAACTTCATCTTGGTTCCCAGCTTGTTGATGACCCGCTCATCTGCGGCCAAAGAGAACTGCCTGCGAAAGTCCTCATTCTTGGTCTGCGGAAAAATTCGTGAAGGCTCCGTGGGCATAGGGCCAGAGCCCGCCTTCCACGCCATGGGGATCTGTAGATGTTTAGCTGGGGATGGGGATGGTAAGGCATTGTAGGGCATTGTATGGAACATTGCTGGCCATCTCTTCAAACTTGTCCATTTTCCATGTTGCTTTGGGATTAAAGAAGCCATATATATATATATATCAGTTTGCACTCCTCCAGCGCTGGACCGACCCTCGCTTCTGCTTGAGCCGAAATAGTCACAACATGTCACAACAAATCATGATTTATTTATGCCGAGACCATCCGTGAATTATCTATGACCCCTTTCTATGTTTACGCCATAGCTCACCAATACAATGCAAACTCGGATGATCCGGATGGAGCACAAACAGCATTTCATATCGGTCAGATCTATCCAGTAGCAGTGCTGATCAGGGATGTACGCAAAGTAGGACATTGAATTCCCACGCCTACAACGAACTATTTTGGGATGACTTCCCCTACTAGCCATCCTTTATGGTTTTGTGATGAAGCCGCCCCACAACTTTTTCAGAAAGATAGGTGATGTCGTTTCCAAACCCAACACTGAAACCCCATGAAACTGCAACAAAATGGCCATGTTCAGCCCCCAAAAAAATGCACCCCCCTCCCATCTGTTGAACCCCCGGGTCTAGGAACATCTTGAAACCATGTCTTGGGGTCCCGATGGAACACAGCACCTCGTTGAAGATGCGACTTTGTGCCGCCTTCACCTCGGGGCGGAGCGACCTGGTGTGCCAAGTATGGTTGGACAAGGGAAAAAAGGCAGGTTCTCCTGAACCAAAGTTGCCAAAGTGGAAAGTGAACCAGAATTTGAAGATTCTGTTTCGAAGGATGGTGACGTTGGAGAGGATTTTCAGCAACTCCTTTTACCCGATTCTTCACGGCCCCGGCAAAACCCTTTTTGGCACTTTTGCACCTGAAAGGACCATTTACCCGGCATGTTTCTCATTTTTTGGATAGCCATTGAAAGTGCGAACAGAATGAGACTTGCGAAACATTGCGAAACCCTTCAATCTGAAGATCTGGCGAATCAATGCCTGGGATGCTGCAACAAATTGAACAACTGGGCGACGGTTGATGAATCATAACCATGTTTAATAGGCAAACCATCAGAATATCTATAAATGGTCCATTTTCCATAGCAAACTGTAAAATAACCAGGTGGCAACTCCCAAACAAATCACCATTTGTAGTCTGCAGTAGTGGTGAAATCCCATCAAATCACTATGTCATGAGATTAAAACACTATCAATGGTGATTCAATAGGGATGAACCATGGTTTTAGGATTTACTATCACAATTTTAATAGGCTTATTAAATAACCATAGAACACTTAGAACACCCAAATCACCCAGTCACGTAAAGCATCAGCAGGTGCCGCGGCAGCTTCTGCAACGTTTCTTCGGCGTTCAAGCCCTGGGCCAAGCTCTTTAGAACGCCTCGATCAATGGGACGATGGTGTATGTTGGTGTATGTTCCACATGCAACTGGTCAAACCCTGAAACCATGGTGAAACGACGATTTTTTGGGGGAATTCCATGTAAAATCATGTAAATCCCTAGTTTTGTTGCCTCAACGCTGGCCTCGTTCCAGGTTGTATCGCTTCGGCATCAGCGGCAGGGCTTTCTGCAGGGGAGTAGCAACAACAGTGGCGCGTCGCGAAAAACACACCTTTCACCGCAGTTTGCTTTGAAAAAAAAAGCAGCAAAATTCTGTTGAAAGACATACTGATTTTGCCTGTCTGACCCCCTTTTGGACAGATGTATATTTAGAAGACCAATTGCATTTCCCACATTTTAGTTGGTTACATCCTCACTTTCAATGATTTAATCATGGTCAATCCTAGGCCATCTGCACAAACATGTGTTTTTCTTCCTTTATTGCCTGATGAGGTTGATATATCTCCATCTTAAGTGTTTGATATAATTCTATAGCCTTCCCCCCAACCAAGAAAACACACACACACACATGTCTATATATATAATTATATATATATACAGTGTGTGTGTGTGAAAGAAACATGAAGATACCCTCCGGTAATGAAACACCGAACCATTTAAAGCTGCATCTAGTGGCCCGGCATTTCCCAGTGGCCCGCCATGTTTTCACCGGATCTGTAGCTGGATTAGAATCCCAAACCCCGAGTGTTAAATCCCATGAAATCCCCATTTCGCAACCATCGAGATATCATGAGATATCCATAGTAATTACTCTCTGGTAAACTAACAGTTCGCTATGGAAAATCACCATCTTTCATGGGTAAATCAACGAACTAAATGTGCAATTTTCAATACTTATGTTAAATTACCAGAGGGTATGTCAAGTACCTCCAGTTGGACCCATAAATCCCTGCCTCGGCGGCCTCCGCAACGGAACCGCTTCTCCAGTGGGTCAGGACTTGATCCTGCGCCTCCTGGGAAGTTGGATGTGTGGAGTGAATGGTTTGTTTGGTTAAATTGATAGTAAATGAATAATCTGTTTCAGTAAATGCTTAGTGAATGTTTGTTGTAACGTATTTACAACCATTATTTGAAACAAGTATATACACTGAACAGTCCTGCGGGATATATATATATATATATATTGTTTGGGGTTTGAGTCAATCATGATCTTTTTCAGTAGCCTCTGGTAAACATACAAAAAACCATGGAAAATCACCATTTTCAATGGGCAAATCCACTATTTCTATGGCCATTTTCTATGTCGCAACGGCTCAGAGCCGGTGGACCACCGCTCCTTGGCGGCCTGATCCCACAGCAGTTCGCCCAGAGGCGCTGGAGCCGGCGCCATGATCTGCACATCGCCCAGGATGAGGCCTAAACCGGGGGGGATTCAACCAGCCGGACATATCTTGAAGCTACCCGGCCTGGTAAACATACACTTGAGGCCGGGGGTGGATGACGAAAGCTAGCGGGGTAGGAGAAAGAAGGAAGGGAAGAGGTGAGTTGCGGAGGGACTGTCATCATCGTGTCGCGGCATTGTTCGTCCCAACGAGGAT
>Ga0126342_10005162_pt1 | contig 22654 bp, 17 predicted proteins | sample Cyp1metagenome_FD_92528 | JGI IMG/M metagenome (GOLD analysis project Ga0126342, IMG submission 92528) | Coral microbial communities from Lord Howe Island, Old Settlement Bay, Australia - Cyphastrea 1 metagenome | ecosystem: Host-associated > Invertebrates > Cnidaria > Coral ...
CCCCTCCCTTGTTGAAGAAGAAGCACCCCCCCCCTTGAAGAAGTCCGGTATCCCTCTACCGGGGAGATCTGGACAAGTTGTGTGAGTGAGATGGTGTGTGAAAGATGGTGTGTGACAAAGTTGTGTGGGTGAGACGGTGTGCGAAAGATGGTGTGTGACAAAGTTTGAAAGATGGTGTGTGGCAAAGTTGTGCGAGTGAGATGGTGTGTGAAAGATGATGTGTGGCAAAGTTGGGTGTGAAAGTTGGTGTGACAAAGTTGTGTGAGTGAGATGGTGTGTGAAAGATGGTGCGTGACTAAGTTTGAAAGATGGTGCGTGGCAAATCTGGGTGTGAAAGATGGTGTGTGTGAAAGATGGTGTGTGTGTGTGAAAGATGGTGTGTGACAAAGTTGTGTGAGTGAGATGGTGTGTGAAAGATGGTGTGTGACAAAGTTGGGTGTGAAAGATGGTGTGTCACAGATGGTGTGTGACAAAGTTGGGTGCGAAAGATGGTGTGTGACAAAGTTGTGTGAGTGAGATGGTGTGTGAAAGATGGTGTGTGACAAAGTTGGGTGTGAAAGATGGTGTGTGACAAAGTTGTGTGTGAGATGGTGTGAGAAAGATGGTGTGTGACAAAGTTGTGTGAGTGAGATGGTGTGTGACAAAGTTTGAAAGATGGTGTGTGACAAAGTTGTGTGAGTGAGATGGTGTGTGAAAGATGGTGTGTGACAAAGTTGTGTGAGTGAGACAGAAGGGCGGCCGAGGAGGCGGAGGAGGCGGCAGGATACAGAATCAAAAACAAGAACCCCACACAAAGATATGGGGGAAAACTCCTGGTCTCTGCGATTCGTCAAGGAACTGTGCAGAAGCAAAATGAAGCAGTGGTTTCACAAATTCACAGCAGCCCGATCACACGTATCATTCAAAGTCATTCATATAATTAAGTGTTCCCCGTAATTGCCACGAGCAAATTTGGGTCGTCCCGTATCCGTTGTGAAGATTGCAGCAAATGCTTCTACTAGTACAAGAACTATAGAACTAGTACTATAGTACAAGTACTAGTACTAGTAGTGCTAGTAGAAGTAGTAGTAGTCGTCGTCGTAAAAGTACTAGTAGTACAAGAAGCAGCAGCAGGAGCAGCAGCAGTAGCAGTAGCAGTAGGAGTAGTAGTGGTAGCGGCAGCGACAGCAGCCGCAGCAGCAGGAGGAGGAGGAGTAGTAGTAGTAGTGGTAGTGGTAGGACTATGAGTAGTAGTAGAAGTAGGAGTAGTAGTAGTAGTAGTCGTAGTCGTAGTCGTATTCGTATTCGTAGTAGTAGTAGCAGTAGCAGTAGTAGTAGTAGTTGCAGTAGTAGTAGTTGCAGTAGGAGTAGGAGTAGGATTAGGAGTAGGAGTAGTACTAGCAGCAGCAGTAGCAGTAGGAGTAGTAGTGGTAGTGGTAGTGGTAGCGTTCGCAGCAGCAGCACGAGTATGAGTATGAGTTTGAGTATGAGTATGAGTATGAGTAGGAGGAGGAGGAGTAGTAGTAGTAGGAGTAGGATAGGAGCAGGGGTAGGAGTAGGAGTAGGAGAAGTAGTAGGAATAGTAGTAAAGGAATAGTAGTAATAGCAGTCGTAGTCGTAGTCGTAGTCGTAATCGTAATCGTAGTCGTACTAGTCGTAGTCGTATAGTCGTAGTCGTAGTCTTAGTCGTAGTCGTATAGTAGTAGTCGTAGTCGTAGTCGTAGTAGTCGTAGTAGTCGTAGTAGTCGTAGTAGTCGTAGTAGTCGTAGTAGTAGTAGTAGTAGTAGGAGCAGCAGCAGCAGCAACAGCAACAGCAGCAGCAGCAGCAGGAGCAGGAACAGGAGTATGAGTATGAGTAAGAGTAAGAGCAAGAGTTAGAGTTAGAGTAAGAGTAAGAGTAGTACGTGGGGCATGGTCTTGGTAAGTGAGAAAAGTTGCAAGATTGGGTATCGGTTAGGATCGGTTGGGCTGGGGATGGTTCATGAATTGCCGCAAACAATATTCTTGGTGCTCTTTAAGAGGAAAACTAGCTGGGGTAGCTGTTTACAGCCTTGTTCGTAGTCACTCTGCTGCAGATTATTGTGGAAACTTGTTGGGATCTAGGGGTATCGGTGCTGGGTCGTCCCCTATCGGTTGTGAAGGTTTGGTGAAGGCAAGCAAAGTTCAAGACGGCTCTCTACTACTTTCAAATGCTGATAATTTTGTCGGATACTCATATGATAAATGGATTATGAAATCATCCATACCTTTCCTCCGTCATAGCCGTTTTGCCCCGAAGTGGAGGAAAAGAGTATCACAAACGCTTGGGAGCACCTTGGGTCTCGTTGTCCGCATGCAGCTCGTCACCTTAGCAAAAGGTTGAAGGGAAACAGAGATGCCAGGACTACAACATATTAGAACCTACTAGAACATCTGGAGGTTTCCTAAAACGAGGGCACCCCAAGTCGTTCCAAGGGTTTCAATTTTTTTAGTCCTGCTCCATGACTTGGAGGCGTAGCCCTATAGGATCCCCAAGGGATTCTCATGGGATTCTCAGATCATGGGTCGCCGGAGGAGCAGCGCTTGGCTTGTCGACATTTGTGGACAAAAAAATCACAGGCAAGATTTCAAGCAGAGTGAACATGTCAGTGAACATATCAGGCATCTTAGATCATCTTAGATCATCTTAGGGTATGGTAGACAGCTTCAGAGGAGCTGTATATAGCTGTATGTATTTTGTTTCGTGCATTGTCCAGGAACGAGAACAAAGCGGAACAGTTTTTGGTGATTCTTTGCTGCAGGAATCTGCAGGAAAGACAGCTGGGTTCATGGCGGAGCGGAGATGCCTTTCCGACGGAGCGGAGATGCCAACAAAACGCATCATACTGCATCAAACAACAGTGTGACAGAACCATGCATAACCCATCCACATCATCGTGCTGATCACCGGCCACCAGCTGCCATCCTCGCCACATCGAATTCCCGTCCAACCAGCACCTTCAGCAGCTCATGAGCTTCCAAAGCACTCCGGGGACAGCTGGAGCTGGCACAGATCGTAACAAGCAAAAACAGACATGTGAACACTCTGCACATGTCAGAGGTCTGATTCCATGCCAGCTACATCCTACTGCCATGGCCAGGTTCCCAGTTGTCCAGTGCGATTCACAAGTCATCACAGCAAGGCTTCAAAGATTCGACAGTGAGACGTTGACCATACCCATAGGATCCATGTATGCTATATATGGTAACATTTACCATCAGTATACCCCCAATGTTAGCATAAATACAAGCACCATGGATCCTATGGGATAGCCTATGTCGGCCTATGTCGGCCTAATGTTTCAGGCCTCCATCCCATGGCGCCACCCAAAGTGTCGCTTCCCCGAAGCTGTGCATGACACTTGTCTTTGGTCAGACCCTTGTTCACCTGCTACCAGAGCCAGCAAATGAGATTCTGCACGGAGACAGCACAACGGGAAACGTCATTTTTTATCATGTTCTAATAATTCTAATGCATTTTCTTCTCTCCCAGTGTCTTCCAGCCGTTTCTTGATGCTTCTCTACACAGTCAACGAGTACAAAGCTGCGAGCACAGTGTGAGTCCAGTATCAACATGTGATGTTCTCACTCTTAGAGAAGAAAGGTGAGGCACCTGCAGGCAACAAGGAATTTGATGCGCACCGTAGCCAAAGCGAAAGCAGCAGCCGTGAGCCTGCAATGTTGCGCAGTGTTCCAGCTTGTGCAGTCAATCTGTTGATGGGCCATTTCTTCACCCAATTCACCCTCTTTCGCATCTCTTTCCCCCCTTATCTGCATCTCCGTCTTCGTGTCTGATGTGTCTGAGTCTATTCAATATATCTCCATATACGTGCTTATCCTTGCTACCTACCAGTTTTGTTGTAACAGCAGCAGGTACACTCATAAAGCAAGTCTAGACTCTGTATCCTTTCACAGCAAATGTTCATTCCCCTGAAATCAGGTGATAGGTAGGGAATCTTTCAACTTTCACTGGTCTTCGCAAGCGATAAGCAAGTCACAGCTTCAAGCCCCAAGTCAGTCCAAGTCTCCTTGTCCCTCTAGTCTGCTTTCATTATGGGATCCCAACTTAACCTGCTTTCTGGGTTGCTTTGGAAGGTCACTATCATTCACTATCAGCATAAACATACAGTACTGGAAATTATGGTTTGCAGTATTTCTTTTCTTTTCGTACTTATAGTGTTACCTATCATTATGGTCAAAAAGAAGATCTTGAGAAAACACAGGCAAACCATGATCAAAACATCCCAAAACAGTGCACTCTTGCAACGATGGTCGGTCCTCGGGCCACAGTGACATCAGCAGCGCAAATCTGAGGATTCCAGGCATTGTGCCAGTGAGTCGGCTACATCTAAACAGTGCTGAAATTGGCGTAGTTGGGTCCAAAGGACCGAAGCAAATGGTCCAACTATCATTCCGACTATCCGCTTTTCTCACAGATCATGGATCTAGAGTAGGTGTCTGTGGCATATCAAGTTTGGTGCTGGGCCCCTTTCTGATTCGATTTGTTTGGCTTTATGTGTATATTATACCTTTCTTACGTTCCGGAAGAGGCAAAACAAACCAACATCATGGTGATTTCTACTCATGAATACAGTCAAGGATGTCAACGTACTTCGAGACTTTTTCTCACCACAACAAATTCGATCATGTAATCTATTCCTTGCCTGGATATGAGTTGAGCCATCCTCAGTGAAACAAAGCACTTCTACCTCTTTCGATCCTGGTCATTATGGTCATTCGAAGCACTGTAAAACATAACACCAAGAGATACCAAGAGTGTACATGACATGAGGGAACACTGTACATGATGTCAGCTGAATCAGCCACAGCGAATCACAGCGACGCGCAAAGCGTCGCAGCGACACTTTCTTTCATCTCTTTGCCCTGTGAAATCCGGTTGAGGGAAGAGCAGTGTAGCTGAAGTGATCTCGGCTGTGTCCTCAAAGCCAATTCGAGCAAATCGAAGAATCGGCTGGTCCATGCAACCGCAGTGTGGGGGGAGATTGCGTCAAGCCACTGTGCAGTTGGTCAACTGACCTTCATCTCTCCAAAACCTCCGATGTTGTACCAACTGTCATGTACCAGTTCATATAGCATCAATTTATATATATATATATATCAAACACAATATTCATTCCTATTCGATATCAAACTCTGCATCAGACTTTATATCGGAACCATTGTAAGAAAGTAATTCTGGAATGGACTGCAGCTGCACAGAATGACAGCCATCACAGGTCTTGGGAGAGAGGCTTGGCCCGGCGATTCATGGATTCAAAACAGTTGTCCCCTCCACTGCCGCTGCCGCAACACTTGTCACCCGGCACTCCACAACCACAGGCCGCGAGCACGTCCGGAAGTTGGAGGTGACAAGAAGGATCGAAATAGTTGGAATTGGTTGTGAATGGAGTTGGGGCATATGCAATGATGCAACTGGTAACGGATATGTGATGTGTCCCAAGTGCCAGACAGGAAGTGAATCTCAATGCTGCAAACACCACAAGGAAGGCAACTGATGCCTAAAATCCACAAGCCTACCAAAGGCTCAGCAGCACGCCGCAGCTGCTGCTTTTCCATCCATTGCCGGTAGGTTCAAGGCCTAATCCAAGACACAAAAGAAGGGGAGTGGGCCAGAAGGCCACGACGGTCGCATCACCTGGCAAGCGAGCTGATCAGTGGAAATCAATTCTGTTGCATAGGCTCAAAGTTCTTCTCAGCTCGTTTGCCTGTGATGGATTGAATTTGTGACACTGCGTCCAGGCCTTTGCTCTTAGACTTCTTTGCTGAAACAGTGAAGTCAGGACTGTACTTGAGCATCCAAATGCCTGAACTCAAAAACTGCTAAAGATTACGGCGGGATTCTTGGCTCTTCTTCGTCAAAGCATCTGCTAAGAGCCAATCACCTGCTAACCATATCACCAGGGTCTTTACGCGGTTGAAAGACTGCTTCAATTGAAAGGCTTGAATTGCAGCTCGAACATTTGAAAGTCCTAGGTATGGTCCTTCCTGCAAGGTGACTGCGTCAAAACCGCCTTTGGAGTCGGTTGCCACTATACCTGACACTGATGATACAGCAAGATCGGCATGCTGCATCAAGTAATTGATGTCTTTGTCGACGCCAGCTCCATTTAATTCAGACCAGAGAAGACGAGTCCGAAAATTGTTGTCTTCAGACTCTACCATTGCCTGGATTTCTGCATCGTCGGAGCTGATGGCAACTCGTCGAAGCTTCCAAGTCTTCCACGGAATCATGGTCATGGGACCAGGATCTCCTTGAAGAAGTTCAGGACCTCCAAGGAAAGTGATCCGACCACCTGTGAATGAGACATCAGGGAGATTGTTGTGCGCCTGGTCGCCCATGGTGATGACAACCATCTGCTGCCAGTGTTGAACTGATGGAAGACGCTCTGAAGATCAAACGACCAGGACTCTTTCGCACCTCATTGATGACACGCTGGATCTCCTGTGCCAGAGACATCTTGGGTTCTTGGGCAAGTTCTGAAAGAAGTAGATTGCACCTGGCGCAAATCAAAGGTTGCGTTTGTATGCCTAACCACTGCAGAGCACCAATGGCTCTTCGACATTGGCCAATCTCCGCCTTGTTGAGGGTCAACTCAGGTTGAGCGAAGCGTTGACCATCGATTAGAAGATCCATCAAAGTCTCCACGTAGTGGTCTTGGTTGATCTCAATGTGGACGTTACTGGAGCCTTGCTTCACCTCAAGGTCACAGCCGACATATCGATACTGACCTGTCTTTGCTGTTCCCCATCGATAAAGCTTGTTGATCTCATCCTTGACCTTGACCCAAAGTGGATTTTCATCATTGCCACTTCTATTGAAATCATCCACGTGACCTGCCATATTGCCAATGACCTGGTGCTTGTCCATGGAATTGAGAGGGCGTGGATTTGGTTGTGTCCATATCCACACACAAGGATCGCCCAAGATTTTGTGAGCTCCAAGGAGGCTCCAAGTTTTTGCAGGTTGCGATCGATATCGCGCCAGAGTCCACGTGGAGCGGTGGTAGAGCCATAAGAATCTTTGAGGATTCGCAGCAAACCACCATCTGAAACTCCAAGGGCTTGACGTAGCTCACGAGCAAGTTGTGTCCACAAACGTTGTGATTCTTGGTTCTTTTCAGTCTGTAGAAAAGCCGTTGAAAGATCTAACCCTTCAATCCGCCATTGATTCTGCACGGTCAAGGCAAAGGTCAAGTACCTAGAAATGGTGGCTTGTATCTGAGCAGAGCTTCGAAACTCAGGCTTCAGCAAATCTGGATGCTGATAGCCCAGGTGCACTATGCGTGCCTTGCTCTTCCGGTCTCCACTTGGTGTGAACGGGGTCTGGTCATTGTTGGTGGCATCATCGGCAGCATGTTGCCGATCCTCTGGAGGGACATCCTTCCAGGTCAAAACCCAGCGGCAGCCGATCACTCGGCCAGACTCCCACCCTTCACGTTCTTCAGCTTCAGTGCACTTTCTGACAGCTTCCGCAGTCACAAAGGCTCGGTTTTTGGCCCGGTCGAAGAGCTTCTTGAAGGCAGGTGTCAACTTCTCATACCTGACCTCAGAGCTTCGTAGTTGTTGGACCAAATAAGCTGCAGGAGCTCGTAGAAAATTCTTGAGCTTTCTGTTGCTGTCAATTTCACACTGCACTTCCATGATGTAAACAAAATTTGCATCGTCAAGCAAATAGTGAAGTTCTTTGACGGAGTCACCGTCTCCATTTCAGAGTCTGTCTTGGCTCGCTTGGGTTCTGGAGCATCGCCACCAACTGAAGTCTCACGAGAAACTGCCGGGATCTGCCTCGGCGAAGCAGGCTGTGCAAGAGAAGACGCCGAAGAATCCGCCAGCAAGGGCTTGGTTGTGGATGTTGAGCCACGGCGAGACATCGCCGGTGTCTCAGTGTTGCCTGTCTCCTCCAGGTCATCAGGAACTGGAGGTGGACCCTTGTTCTCTTCATATTCATTCACTGGTGGTAGCGGTGGAAGAGCTTTCGCTGCAGCTTCACTGTGTTTACCAGATAGCCTTCTACCAGAGACCCCTGTTTTGTTGTTGGGCTCCGCAGGAAGGTCCTCAGTGATCTCCAAGGCGGTCTCCTCAGGAACTTCATTGGTCAAGTCGATGTAGTCTCTGCGGTTAAGCAGATCACTCACGGAGCGCCAAGCCATCTCTTCACGTCCCTTTGGTGAGCTCATGGATGACCTGCTCTTGGTCTGCTGTCAGTGGTCTCACCGAGGGATTGAGCAACGATGGACACGGCCTCCCAAAACGACCCACACCACATGTTTTCGATCCTGATCTTGCTGTTCCGGCAGAAGTTCCTGAAAGATGACTCTGCCAGGCACTGCCAGGTCCAATCCAATGAGCCTTAGCTGACTTGGTGTAGCCGCTGATCTTTCCTTTGTGAGCTTCATGAGGAAGCATCTTCTTCCACACATGGAGAAAATGTCCGAAAGGGCTCTCGAGCGCTCGAATTCTTGAGCTTTGATAGCACATGTTCTGCATGAACTTTGCGTGCCAAATCTTCGGCTTGCTTCCGCATGGCCAAAAGTCGGCCAACTCATCAGCGTCACGTAGTTGAGCATGAGTGACGACATCTTCATCCGTCCAGTGAAAAGACTGGCCGTAGGCCCACTGAAAAGGAGAAAAACCATGGACGTTCTCCACAGCGTTGAGGGAGCTTGTATAGCCAAAGACAAAATTGTAGCTGCAGACAATGTCGCATCTTCAATGTAGATCTTGTCCATGACTAGTTTCAACTCTTGGATGCCCCTCTCAGCTATGCCATGGGCCCAGGGTTCTTTCTCAACCGGGAAAGAAAGCCAAATGTTGTTGTTGTTGTTGTTGTCACAAAACTCTCGAAAAGCTGTGGATCGCAAAGTTGAGGCATTGCCGGGAATCACAATCATAGGACGGGGTTTGTCAGCCAACCAACAGTGACTGAAGCCCTCGATCACTTGCTGTGCGTTCTCATTACCCTGCTCAATGAGGGAGTAAGTCATGATGAGGTGTGTGGCCTTAAACTTGGTGGCGCCATCAATCACCATCATGAACTTCAACTTCTGTTTTCGCGCCATCATAGTCCACTCTCCAATGTCAACCAAGACAGTGGACCAGGCCTTGGGGGGCGAGCTCATTGCCGCCGGTGGCACCTTTCCTGAAGATGAGCCTCCAAGTTTCACAGCTTCACATGCTGAGCAACGAAGTTGGTGAGCACGTTGCACTTGCCACTCTTGCTTTCCAGCTTCTTTGATGATCCTGGCAAGGTTTCGGTTGCTGGGGTGTCCGGAGGCTTTGTGAAACTTCAGCAATTGCACGTCCCACTGCGCGACCTCCTTGGGCGTGGGCTCATAGTTCTTTCCATCATGCAGCTCTGCTGAAGAATTGCCAGCTGTTTTTTCCCAGCGACCATGACCCACCGGACTCCACTTGGAAGAGGATGATGACGGGTGACCATGAAGAGTGTCTTCATCATCAGGAACAGGTTCGCCAAATAGTGGCTGGAGATCCATGGTTTCGGTGTCAAAACGCACACCGTCTTCATTGGAGCCGTCCACCAAGAGAAGCTTGCTGATCCAGCGCACAGGAAAGACCTGTTCCTTCCAAGCATGAGCGATGGAAGCGTCTTTTCCCTGAATGACAGTGTGTGGGTGATTGCGAACGCAAACCTTGGTCTTGTAGATGCTATGGAACAAAGGGCATGTGCACTTGATGAGCCATCTCTTGTTAAGAAACATGTCAGACTGGTTTGTCTGTGTGCTCATCATTCCATACCTGCATCCATCAATGCGGCAACGAAGCCAACCCATGCAGTTCACAGGCCATTCCCAAAACACATGCACTGAGGGGTCGTGAATGACTTCACGAATCAGCCATTCACCAAACGACGAAGAGCCAAGCGCTCTCGCCGACGACGAGTTTCCAACTCAGCCTTGCGCTCCACGCTGTCATAGTTCAGCGCATTCCATGGGCACCAGACTGTGCACCGCATGCTAGTCCAAATCCCATTTGGACGCTTCTGCCAATACAAAGTGCTGATTGCTTCATAGGTGGATGCTTTGTCAAGGTCAAAGCAATTGGCCAAGTTGATCCTCTGACACTTCAACTGTTCTTTGACGCATGCCGATGTCAAAGAGGATGTCGGAGAGCAGCAAACTTCCCAAATCGAGACTTGACCTGGCTCGATGATCAAATTTTGAAAGTTGAGGCTCAATTGCAAGACCATCAATTGAATCATATGAGCCGCTGCTTTGGCCACTTTGTTGGTGACCAAATTCTCATTCAATCGTCGCATGTCTGCTCGGCATTGGGATTTGCCATGTTGCTCATCCTCTGGGCCAAGGCTTGCTGTTCCTCGGCTGACATCGCCTGCATCATGTCCAGGGCACGCTGGGGGCAGGTGGTGTCCCCACATGGTGCCAACTCGGCACATCTTCCGCCCGATGTGGTGGCATGAATGCCTTGGGAGCTGGGGCTGATGCCGTCGAAGGAGGCCGGGACGTCGTGCTCGTCTTTGATGAAGTCCCGTGGCGCATGTAGTTGTACTGCATGTCCACCTCGGCCTTCTCGATGGCTTTCTTGAACAACTCGTAGTGTGGCAGTTTGCCCTTCAAGTCGGTCTGAAGCATGTCCATGGCCTTCTGCACCACCGTTGGGTCCATCGTCTGCTGATGGGTGGCTGGTGCTGACATCCTGGGAACATAGCTCAGACGAAGAGCGCACACACTGCAATGCACCCAACTGCCAAACCAGTTGGATCCTTTGACGGAGCCGTTGTGATTCTTGAAACATGGCCAAACATTTCTGGATCGTGGATCGCGGGGATCCGCCTCCTGCATCCGAGACAAATCCTCGGGAGGGGCCAACTTCTCGTCCGCCTTGGACTTGCTCATTTTGCTGGACGCCATTGAACTTGCCGCAGAGGTTGTTGACGGGAGTCACTGCCGGTGAGGTCAGAGTGCACATTGAATCACCAGCTTGAGCATTGGGAAGGCCGGCAAGTTCACGATGCCGATCAACGCACATTTTGACAAACTGACGTCTTGCATGCGTGCTGTTCTCTGGAGTTTGTTGGTTTGAAACCGCATGATCAAGCTCATTCAAGTCAAAGGTCAGTGGATGCAGTTCCAAGACATCCTGTTCAGGCAACTGATGCCTAAAATCCACAAGCCTACCAAGCTGCCGCAGCTGCTGCTTTTCCATCCATTGCCGGTAGGCTCAAGGCCTAATCCAAGACACAAAAGAAGGGGATTGGGCCAGAAGGCCACGACTGTCGCATCACCTGGCAAGCGAGCTGATCAGTGGAAATCAATTCTGTTGCAGCATCCCCAATTTTGGACGTACCCAGACACACGCGTTCCATTGAAAGCTTAAGTTTGCTGATCTGTGATACATCTCGGTACTCTGAGGCCCTGGTATTCTGCATGCCTGATCACCCACCACCCACACAAGTAGTGAAAGGAGGTACGAGTAAGAGAAGCTTGATTGAACCATATTCATTCTAGTCTATACATGATTTATATGAACTAATCACATTCTGGAGCAAAACCCAAGAAACACACAAAGCTCTTGAGAGAGTGTCGAATCTTCACGTATCATGTCGGCCACGCAAAGCACAAAAAAACCTGCAAGCTGCCGCATGCTCTCAGCTGCTCGACTTGCCATTGGCTGGAAGAAAATGAATAAACAAGTCGGACGAAACAAGGTGAGGCGTACAGTACACAATGCCTTGCACATGTAAACATTTTAACACGTTTTTCGAACAATGAGTCCAACAGTAGACCAGTAGAAATGTGGTATGTAACAATGTTCACAGTTGCCCCTTGAGATGGATTTCATCCTGGGAGCAAAACAATCACAAACAATCATAGACAAGATTGCCGTGTGACTCATTGAATTGATTGTGACTGTGATTACCAAACTGCCAACGGCATGTCTCCTATTCGCATCCGCTGGCCGTTCGCGGGTCACACCCTTGAAAACTCGAGCCACTGCCCTGGCACCTCGGCACAGGCCGTGGACTCACCAGGCCTTGCAATTGATCATACCATGATTTCCTGGTTCCCATGAGCTTCCGTTTTTTCCATGGAGTTTTTCCATCCACAAATGATGAAAAAAAGTATCACACATGATCATAAATTGGCCCAATACGTGATCATGCTGACAAAATCAAATTGGGATCTAGATTTTGATGGGTCTTTCACTCAACCCGTGCAAATAGACTGCGAATACTTGTCGAGAAGCAAGAATTAGAAGCCCTTGAAATCCAATATGCCAACATGACTATGTAAGTGTACGAACGTTTCGGTAATCCCTGTTGCGCACTTAAAGATATATTTAATATACATACGTATATATATTTATAAACTGTAATACCTGTATGTGCACAATCCTCGGGATTCTTGTCTACAATGTTCACAGCCACTTTTTGCAATTTCCCAATTTTGCAAGGCTAGTGAATCCTTGATGTACAAACAGAGCAGTTGAACCGATGCGGTCGAGGACAGCATCTTCTTATTCTTCTTGAACAAATCTCGAAACACAACAGTTGTTGATTGTTGTTTCAGGATTTGGAACATCGTTCTAACGTCGTCAGCTAGCAGTGCACCATCACATTGGCTGCGCTCAGTAAAAGCCTGTGACAGGTTTCACGCTGTGGCAAGCATAAGACATGAACAGAATCCATCAGAATTGATTCAGAATACAAAGCATCAACTTTTTGGGCCTCCGGCTGTGGTCAGGTGTCCACTTGAGAATATTCACTATAGCCGTTTGATCAATCTCACCAACCAACCAGCAAAATAAAGCCAAGCACTTCCACATCATTCCCTATCCCAATAGAGAAGTTGAGAAGCTCTGTCTTCATAGGATTCATATACCAAAACTCACAATGCCCATATCCAAAACACTGCAGTGATGTGACAGCAACGGGGCAACTGTTGCGACAGCCACCTGGGTGCGTTCAAATCAATCTCCCGCACCACCAGGCCGCTGACAAGATCGCCAGCCTCAAAAATCTTGTGGAAGGGATGGTGACATGTGGGGACGCCATTTCATTCTTGTCACGCCATTCATGTAAAGGATTCCGGTCATCGGTCATCGGTCGTTGTCGTCGGCGTCGGCGTCGGCATCGTCGGCGTCGTCAGCGTCTTCGACGTCGTCGGCGTCGTCGTCGTCGGCGTCGTCGTCGTCGTCGTCATCGTCATCGTGATCCTCATCATCGTCATCATCATCATCATCATCACCATCATCATCATCATCATCACCATCATCACTATAACCATCACCATCAACATCACCATCACCATCATCACTATAACCATCACCATCACCATCACCATCATCATCATCATCATTGTCGTCGTCATCGTCATTGTCATCGTCATCGTCATCATCATCATCATCATCATCGTCATCATCATCATCACCATCACCATCATCGCTAAAACCATCACCATCACCATCACCATCATCATCATCACCATCATCATCATCGTCGTCATCGTCATTGACATCGTCATCGTCATCGTCATCATCATCATCATCGTCATCATGATCGTCATCATCATCATCATCATCACCACCATCACCATCATCACTATAACCATCACCATCATCACCATCATCACAATCATCATCATCATCATAATCATCGTCGTCATCGTCATTGTCATCGTCATCGTCATCGTCATCATCATCGTCATCATCATCATCATCATCATCATCATCATCATCACTATAACCATCACCATCACCATCACCATCATCATCATCACCATCATCATCGTCGTCATCGTCATTGTCATTGTCATCGTCATCGTCATCGTCATCATCATCATCACCATCATCACTAAAACCATCACCATTACCATCATCATCATCGTCGTCATCATCATCATCGCCGTCGTCATCATCATCATCACCATCATCATCATCATCATCATCATCATTTGGGACAAGTTTCACAACTTTTGGTGGAACAAGAAAGTTGCTAGGAGGAGAGAATACACATGGTCAACTGAAACTACATAGGAAGAATGTCCTGGTACAGTACAGTATGGGGTAAGTTTTTCAAGGATTGTTTTCGAACATCTCCATCATTACACCAATATTCTGGTTGCTTCGCGACGACAAATGCCCGCACCGGAGTGTTAGCTTCGAAGTTCTACTAAAACCATAATATTATATGTTCTATATATTATGTTGATCGGGCCTTTGTAGCGCTCATGTTGAGGATATGTTAGGGGTACGTTGGGCCCATGTTGGCTCTACGTTGGGCCTCTGTTGGGCCCATGTTGGGCCTATATTGGCCCCATGGTGAGGGATTTTATAGAGCAATAAAGGGCCCTCCCCCAAGCTAGCGCTGAATAGCTATTGCAATTGCTTCTGGATAATGCGCGCACACAAAAAACACCTCGGCACCTTCGGTGCGGGCGGATTTCAAATCATATTTTTGGGTACTGTACCAGGAAAGCGTGGCTGGGGATTTCAGAGCAAAGACTGACAATGGCAAGTATCTCAGAGAGCAAAACCGTAATATGCCGTATTCATTTCGCCACAACCAGCTTTTTACCAGGAATTCTGTGGTGCTGCACAAACGAAATCAGAACGACTTCAGCGAAATTCAAGGATTCTTCGACCAAGCCCGATGCTTTGAGCTTGATTGCTGGCATGTCCAAAGAATTCACAAATCCTCACAAAGGTTGCAGCAATGTCACAACATGCCACATTCCATGGAATTCTGTATGAAAATAAACCACAATAAATCCAGCATTTCATAGAAAAAGCATGTTGCGTTTCAGGGTTGTGTTGTGTGCTCAAACAAGCAACACTTACCAACATTCCATCCTGCACCCGCAGAACTCATGAGACCGAAAATGGCAGACTGGGCGTCACACCATCAATGGCTGCTCCAACATTCACAAAGGCTCCAACCCCTGCAGAGTAATGAAGAATCTCTCCCTCTACCTGGAAGCACAGGATCCCACAGGGCGGTTCTATATGCTCATGCCCAGTCATGCCTAGTTGCCAGGCATTCATGGTGCCTCGAGTAGATTGAACATGATGGAACCATGGCAATTTTCCAGTACAATTACACTGCAAGTACTCTGCGGCATCCCGTTGACATGCCTCCATGCCAACTGACAACGCAGAGAGGCGGCGTTTCGCGAAGCCTTTCGTGCCTCTACGGACAGCAGCCACCCGTGATGTGCTAACATCCTTCAACTATTAGTATCAGTATCAAATACAAAAGGGTGATAACAACTTCTAGTGTTGGATATGAGGATCAAACAATACATATCTCATATCAGTACATATTTTTCTGGAATTCGCGTCATCTGTGCTGCAGTTTCAAGGCTTCAAATTTACGCGCAGAATCCACCTGGCACCTTGGACTTGTTTGCTTTGGCCTTGGTCGCATGACAGATATGCAGACAGCTGCGAACAACATGAAGGCTCAGGCATGGATCGGCACATCTAATAACACACATGCAGCATACATCATATATCTGGGTAAATTATAATATTTCACTTATAACCTGAATTAAGGCTATTTGGGGATGATTTCCCTTATAAGCCATGATTTCCAGTGAGGTCGCAGTGAGGTCGTTATAATTTACCCAGATATATACACATATAACCTCTATATCCTCTCAATGTGTAAACAATCTCCGAGTTGGGAAGGCCAAGGAAAAGCAGCTGATATCAGCTGATGCTTTCTATGGCGTCCACAATTCGACCAAGATTGAGAAAACAAGGATTTAGCCAACTTCAATAAAGAATAGTTTTGCCAATCTGAGATTTTAAGGTGTGGTTCAGTGGTTGTACACTGTGGCTGGAAAGCTCAGCCACCGGCAACCCAACAGCGGCCGTTCACTTCCACACCAGACCCCCTGGTTTGATTTTTCCATGGAGCGGAGTCTTTCCGTCTTTCCAACCCTCAACTACACTTTAACTACACAGCAAAATGCTACATGCTAAATTACTCAAATCATTTCCGGTCCTGTTCTATCTCTTCAGCACCGGAAATCAAGCAGTCGACCAGCGGTACTGAAGATGCGAGCAACCTTTACGGAGCCACAAACATCATAAAGTATGATAAAGAAACCTGAGAAGGTAGGAACGAAAGCCAGCGGCAGGCATTTTCTTGGCAAGTGCAAATATCTTGACCCACATGGATATCTACATACCTACGGACAAAAAAGATGTATACTTGGTACGACATGTGAATTTAATATGTATGCCCCTCAAACCCAGATATAGAACGCCACACACAACATCTTAGCTCGCACAGTCCACCATTCCACAACCCTTTCACCCCAACTGGGCAGACCAGGGGGGAATCGATACCCACCGTCACCCATTTGCCCCATGGTACATACGAGTAACAGGGTAAAACGGACAAAAAACAAAAGAAAGTTCAAACCAAATGAGAAAATGTTGGTGTAGTTCTGAACAGTTCTGTAGTTCTGTATAGTTATGTATAGTTATGTATAATATTGTATAATATTGTATAGTCGTCATCCAGTTTGTTTCCATGAAGTAGGCGGCAACCGGGGCAACCGGGGCAACCGCTTCCAGCTTTTTCATCCACATTCCCAGGCCCTGCCTGGCTTGAAAGGTATCCAATCCAGGTGGTGGTGCCACCTCCAAACCTGTCAAGTCCTACACGGATTGCAGGAGCTGAAGTGATCAAACGCGACAATTAAACACGACAATTGACATGTGCTATCTTGGCTTTCTTGAGTACATCTATATATAATATTATATAATAATATGTTCGCCGTCTTAAATTACGGAGGTGCCGTCATGTCGTCAAACCATGCCAGTCCAAGTCGCCATGGATTTCCCATCCAGTCCTGCGCATCTGAGTCTTTACGCTCAGAAGCGATGGGCTTTGGCAGTGATTGCCTGAAGATATGAAGATATCAAGGCAGTGACTACTGATGACCACTGTTCTCCCCCCAAACTGCAGTGTGCAATTGTGTGCACCTACACTGTAATTCTGCAATTGAAGCAGCCTGTGATCGTTCTGAAATTTCTGAATCTGTGAAGTCTCATGCTTCTCCACGTAACCCCTGAACCGACAACCAAATGACAAACTGCAGTTGGGCTGCAGGATTGGCGGCATAACTGCCTCGACTGGCCCAACCTGATAGGGCAGCTATCTGCAGCCATGAAAACGTATAACAATGTATGGGTATGGGTCAATACCTATAGATACATTTTTAGTGGGATGAACATCCATTTACCAGCTATTTTGGGGTTCACTAGGTACCAGGGTTTTGACCCATCCCTGTATGACAAATATATGACACACCAAGCACTGATCTCAGACTTCCGGACGTGAGGAGACTTGAAGGGTTCTGGCTCTGGCTGCTCTGGCTGCTCCATCAGAAGGACATCTTTGCCTACCGGCCCAGCTGATTCCGTTATCCATGATTTTGCCCCAAAAAAACATGACATGGTTTCCAACTGTCAATAATCCTAGGCTTTCGGAACCCAATAATTACAAAACACATCAAACACACATCAAAGCACATCTGCAAATAAATGCATACATGCGCAAGCATAGTCTAGAATAGCAACATAGATCTTCTTGTGGCCTATTTTTTTCTGTGTGCCTCCTTCATCTGGAAAAATGCTGGGTGACTTCACCGACTTGAAATGCGCTGATGGGGCTGGAGCTTTGCAAACTCCTGTGGCACGATCGTGTCGTGTGGAAGTGTCGCAATACCTTCGCAAAAAATGCACACATCAACTACAAACAGCACTGAGGATAAACAATCTTAGAAACATTGCGAAGGTATTTTTACAAACGTAGAAACACCATTTATTCTCATGTTTACTACAAACTTAGAAATGCATGAGAATAAACAAACAGCACCGGACCACGGTTGTTAAACAGCTCGCTTTCTAAGTTATATAAGCTAAGAATTCAGCTAACCAAGGCAATTGAAACACTTCAGAGAATCCACAAACATTTGTTTAATGAAACATGTTTTTTGGACTTTGCCCCAAACTCCCGTCAATTGCATTTAGACTTAGCAAACTTCAGTCTTGAATATGTAGCAGCTTCAAAATGCTACAGAATCGTACTCCGAAAAATCCTCTTGGATGATCCAAATGCTGCATCCCTGCTTTTCGCCGTCCTTGACACTCTGACTCCTCTGAGTCTGTTTTCGTCTCACCAGAACTTGTGTATTCATCTGATTCAATGCCTTAGCGAGGCCAGAAAGCATGGCACCTATGCAACACTTAGCAGCTTAGCACCAGATTTCGCAGCATATTTAGCACCATATCTTCCGGTGTTTCTTCTGGTGTGATCAAGGTGGGACTACTCCTCTTGGCCTTTCAGGAAGTGGTCCGCCGTTTCAGGCTGCGCAAAAAAACAACTGCGTCTGAAGCAGTTCTGCTCAGATGCGGAACGTATCGAGCATAGAGACACACTGTGACATACCCAAAGATATCGGGCTGATTTATACGAAGCTTGCCTCAAGAGATGAACAATATTAGATAGAAATTTCAATGATATTTCCCATAGGATCCATGTATGCTATATATGGTAACATTTACCATCAATATAATTACCTCCAATGTTAGCATATATACCATACATGGATCCTATGGGTTTCAATGTGTAAAAAAGATGCACCCCAAGTTATGTTTAGGCCACCTATATACTGGAACTCAGCAGGTCCTCAGCAGCTCCAGGGTGAACCTGGTGAACCTGGATGGTACTCAGCAAGTCCTGGAATGCTGGTCCTGCGCCTACGAATCCTATGTCCATCACATTCGAATCCTCATTCCATCTCCCAAATTGCCATTAAAGCCTCAATGCTACACGATCCAAGATTAGATCCAAGACTGAACCAGAGGTGTCAATAATCATGTTTAACAATGTTTAACATATCTGGTTGATGGTATACCTACCCAGTTGGTTGTCATGACATTCCCAATTAATATGGAAAGTCTGGAAAGTCATAAAAGTATATAAAAGTCATGTTCCAAACCACCAACCAGTTGTATATATTACAATTCTTACACGTTTTTTTTTGGGCCAACGCCCAAAGATCCTTGCAATTCCTCTGCCGAGTTGCGCTCAAGTCCAGGAGGTGGTGACAGGGCTTTAAGGCAGCGCTCCTGACATGGCTGACATGGCCATGGCTGGATCGCCAGATCTGTCAAGATTGTCGTTGGCACCAAGTACCAAGTACCAAATACCAAACACTACCAAACAATGAACCTTATGACTTATGATTCATATAATGAATACTTATGAACTTATGATGTTAACTCTGGGAAGTCTTTTTCAAAATGTTGCTTAAGATCTTGATTCATGATCTGAGATGACTAGCGCAGGCCATAGCAGGCCTGGGGGAAGCATGGAGACATCTTCACCAGTTGAATCTCTTTCAGCAGCTTTTCACGCCGTTCCAAGGAAGCACGCAACTTCTCCTTGAGGTCAATGTTTTCCTTAAGCTGACACAGTGAATATGTAACAAGATGTGGGGATGGGTCAAAACCCTATCCCCCTGGTGAACATCAAAATAGCTGGTAAATGGATGTTCATCCCCCTAAAAATGGTATGTATAGGTATTGATCCATAGCCATGTAAACATGTTACTCTTGTTTTCTGGAGAAAAAAAACACACTTCAGAAACATGCACCAAGTTACCTAGCATGGCGAAAACAAAAAGCCTGTTGCCCGAGAAAAAGTTTCGTCGAATTCCACAGGTTCCCAAGACAAAAACGACATGGTCAATCCCATGGCAAGCTTCGGCAATGCAATGCGCATGAACTTGCCAAACCTGCCAGCTTTGCCATGTCGTGGAAAGGGGGTCAGGTGCACACTACTGGTAGCTTGGAACTCGCAGCTCAGTCACGCTGAGAAGTCTAGGGCGTTAGCGGCTAGCCGCTTAGGAGCTCATAATGAGCTCATACCTGCTTTTTGGTACCTTTTGGACTCTTGGATAGATCTTACAATCTTACACATCTTACAGGTGTCAAGCAAACAATTGATGAGATGGACCAACCAATTCTGTGAATCCAGAGCATTCGCAAAAAAATCGTTTAAGATAGTTTAAGGATAGTTTAAGGAAAAGCATGTTTAAAGAAAGACACTTAATAAGCACATTCCCTCATCGACCCGCTCTTGTGCAATGATGCATGAAATTTCACTGATGTCCCAGCAAGTGCCTGGCTGTGGGAGTGTCTTAACTCTGCCAGCAGCTGGGCTTGCCGCACTTTTGCCGCCACCTGACATAATCACTGGATGTCATTGGCAACAGGCAATGTATGGCACTGTAAGTTACTGTACATGGGAAGGTCTGAGCAGGCTCTGAAGAATTGATTCTCATGGTTCTTAGATCTGGTTGGTGGTATACCTACCCCTCTGAAAAATATGAGTTCATCAGTTGGGATGATGACATTCCCAATATATGGAAAGTCATAAAAGTCATGTTCCAAACCACCACCAAGATGGGCATTTCTACTTAACATAGCTATTTAAAAAAAAAAAATTGCAATTTATAGTTGATTTACCCGTGAAAAATTGTGATTTTCCATATAAATCACCATTTTCCCATGGTTTTCCCATGTTCCAAACATGTCTAAACAATCTGCAGCCCAGGCCTCAGCGGATTTGGCACTTTTCTCGACCTCCTTCCGAGCGGCCTTCAGCATAGCCTGGGGCTGAGAAGCACAAGTCAATGGACTCTGGTTTGATCAATACCTAGTATACTATGAAGATGGGTTAACCTATGAAAACCCATGGAAAAAGATATGAGAAAATATGAGAAACCTACATATGAAATGGTGTAGTTTATTTGGGGTGCCAGGTTTTTGACCCATACCATACCCCTTTAACTTCTGTGAGTCCTGTGAAAAAAACAACTCCCTGGTCGAGTCTTGTGGTTCGCTTAATCTCAACATATCTGGACTGCCAGCAAACATGCTTAATCTATAGAAATCAGTTGCGGTCCGTCTCAATGTCACTGATGAAAAAGATCAGAGTGGAAGCTCTCTAACACCACTGTCCCATGGATTCTCCATTTCATGAGTCATCTCAAATTTGTCAAGGAACTCTATGATGGTGAAGAGATCTCAACATCTCGTTGGCTTTTTCGCGCAAGGGGCCTTGCGCGGCCACGCATTCCTGGCAATTCATGATTCATCAGCATTCAACACTCGCGACAAGCCGACAATCCTTGGTACCCTCTGGTGAACTAACATAGCAATGGAAAATGGCTATTTATAGTAGATTTTCCCATCAAAAATGGGTGGATTTTCCATGGTTTTTTGTATGTTCACCAGAGGGTAACCGCTTGTATAATCTCAAGTCCCCCATTATGAGATGTCGATCTGTCCATACTTCTGGTATCTTATAGTATCTTACAGCATGATTTGATCAGATTTTTCCAAAGATGTCCATCCGCAAGGTGAGCCAAGGTGCATCGATTCGTTGTCTCAATGACTGGATTTCTGGATTCGTTGCCCCACTACCTGAGCTTTGAAATCGGCTGGGACTGTCTGGCCGGGGCCATTTCTTAACTGCGAACAGTCGGGGTCCGAGATGCTGCTGCTACTACTGCTCACTGCGATCTCAGCGTGGTCCATGTTCTCAACAAATTCACCGTGATCCTCTGTCTCCGGATTTCTCCGGAACATGACATGCATCATCATGATTCATCATGATACATCATGATTCATCATGATTCATCAATTCATGATGCGTCTTTGGTTCCAACACATTGAGAGTGCGAGTCTTTGATCTGAGAAGCAAAAGACTGATGTCCAGATCTCAAGCCGGCAAGCGCTTCAATTCTTGTTACAAGTCCCTGTCCTCTGGGAAACTGCTTGACACCTGCCCATCGCACCAGCTGGTACTACTAGCCTGACAAGTCAGCAAGAGAATTGTCAGATATTGATATGTCATGACATATCTATCAGCGAGTACAGTGGTGTCCAGTGCAAGATATCCCCAAAAACATGGGGCAAAGTGATTTCACATACAAAAAATCCGTATATGTGAGACATCTAAGTCATCTAAGTGGGCTTCCCCACATGGTTCTCTGAAAAGATCGTTTTTTTTCCACAACTGACCGTAACTGACCATTTTTTTTCTTCGGGAAAACGACACGATCAACCGCTGGATTTTTGCTGATTTTTGCCTCCTCTTCGGCACACTGTGGTTCCGATGCCACGGGCTCTGTTGAAGTTGGAACCTGACTTGATGTCAGCGTCTCCTGGAGAGACAATAACAGTGATGTCATGATTTAGCACTATATTAATGATCAATTAACTCCTTATGTCTGATTTTTTACTGATGTCATGATGATGTAATGATGATGTAATGATGATGTAATGATGATGATGTAATGATGATGTAACATCTGCAATAATTAATACCCACAAACACCGTGTGTTGCCCAGACATTAAAATTGAGGATGTCGTGTTGTCGAATATGATAGTAGCTAGGTTGGCAATTCAACGGCCCCGAAAAATATTAAGGGAATTGAGTAAATTTAACAATATTTAACCTATTAGCCACCGCCATCCACAGCAACGAGTAGAAGACGCTCTTTTCGGTTCTTGCCCTTCCACGCATGAGTTTGTTGCCGCCGCTGCAGCTGCTACCTTTGAAGACCCACC
>Ga0126342_10005163_pt1 | contig 22653 bp, 21 predicted proteins | sample Cyp1metagenome_FD_92528 | JGI IMG/M metagenome (GOLD analysis project Ga0126342, IMG submission 92528) | Coral microbial communities from Lord Howe Island, Old Settlement Bay, Australia - Cyphastrea 1 metagenome | ecosystem: Host-associated > Invertebrates > Cnidaria > Coral ...
GAGATGTAATAAAGATGTAGCTTGAATCAAAAAGCGGGAGCGGGGGGTTGGGGGGAGGGCGCAGCGCCTCCCCCCAAAGCAGAACGACAATACCTGTTTTCACAGGCAATGCTACATGCAAAAACACCCATATATATATATGTTTATGACGCTCAGGCCACCGTTTTCCTATGTAACCAAATCATAAGTTGGGTTCAAGCCCTTTGCTCCAGGCCGCAAAACATGGACGAAGTAAAATTCATGACAGAATCAACTAGAAACTCTTCAGCTCATCTCGGACCACAGAGCTGTCACCGCCAAAAGCTGGAGCGCCCCAGGTGACACTAGCCTATGTCGAACCTTTCTTTCTTTCATTCTTTCTTTCTTTCTTTCATTCATTCATTCTTTCTTTCTTTCTTTCTTTCCTTCTTCCTTCCTTCCTTCCTTCCTTCCTTCCTTCCTTCCTTTCTTCGTTCCTTCCTTCCTTCCTTCCTTCCTTCCTTCCTTCCTTCCTTCCTGATCCCTAAAAATGTTTTTTTTGATGCCTAAAAATGTTTTTTTTAATGCCTACGCCCTCCTTCTCGGTCTCGCCATCGGACATTCGCAGGAAGTGCCTGCTTCTCACAGCCGCCAAGAGTTTCAACCCGAACCCCTGAGGCCCCGGATTTCCCCAGGCGACCTGCAAAACGGAATCTCCACTTTGTCGCTCCCCTCGCTGGGTGGATTTCCATTGCTGGCAAGAGTGAGCCACCGCAGCCTGCGGAAAAGGCCACCACCAATACATCAAACTCTCCACACATCCGCGTGCGAAGACTATTGTTTGTGTATGTTTTGTGGATGTGGGGAGTACCCCATTTGCAGAACACTCAATTAAGCTATGACGGCTACGCTCCTGCCGTGACAAGTTGCAAAATCAACAGATTTTCCATGGCCACTGCACCTGCAGTCACCAATCGCCACAGCGGCTGCAAGGAACCCCGCTGCGCCAAAGAAGTTGCCCGAGAGGTCCGCACCTGGACGTTAGCTTTGCGCCACTGGGAAGGCAACGATCCATGGGACTTCGGGCCACAAAAAATGGTGGGAAATATGTTTCGAGATATTTGTGTATTGCAACTATACCACAAAAATTGGAAAGGATAGAGGCGTTGTTCCTGTTTTCCAATGATGGCTTAAACATGTTTAACAGATCGGTCTTTTCCGGTATCATTACAAGGGCAACCTCAGAGAAGCCAGGGCTGGTGACGCTACCAGATCTGTGGCACCAGGCGTTCCAAGCCGGGGAAGCCGGCCTGCACGACACTCACAGGAAGCATCATGTGGCCTGATTCTCCACTCATTCCACTATTTTAGTCTAGAAGCATCTCGGCAATCCTCTCCATATCATTATAGATACATCATTACAGATTTCGAATATGTTCTAATCATTTCTACAGTTCTTGCATTTTCTTATGTCATTGTTTGGAGTGCAGCCTGCATAGCTTCGGCCCGTTTTCCTCCGCATCAACCCATGTTCCGCCCGAAAGTCCTTCACCACACGAAGGTGGGATATGACCCGCTTCAGCCTTGCTGGCATCTCCTCAAAGGTCCGCACCTGTTTGGCAGGCGCAGTACTGGAGTTGGCAAAGCTGGCAGTGAAAAAAGTCAAGCTACACCGGTGAAGGCAATGTTCACCACACCATTGCGCATCTGCCACCTGTGATGGGAGACCTGTATATTTGCGATCCCCAACCACTGGGCCACCAATGTGAGCCAAGTGCAAACGAATTTGGTGCCGCCGCCCTGTGATGATGCGAAGCCTCAGAAAGCTGCAGGCTGTGGAAGCGTGGGCCCCATGGACCCTTTGGGCGCTCAAGTGCTGAGAAACGGTCAGCGTGGTCCGGGAGCAGCGGCCCATTGCGACCTCGCTGGGTCTATGCTGGAGCCGTCCCAACCAATGAACCGGAGCATTCACCTGGTCCCTGGGTGGAAGCCAGGCGTGGCATAGCACCATGTAGTCCTCACAGCAGGTGGTAGCATCCAAAAACCGAGGGGTGTCAAAGGCAACATGCCCAGCATCACCATTCTTTTGCAACAACACCTGGATCCTGGAATACGTATGAATAGTTGGGTTTAGGGTCCAAAATTACTCTAAGTTGATAAATCGTGCTGTCAATTCTTCAGTCGAAGGTTCTCTCTTGACTTTGCCCATGGCTATCTGCATCTTGAGATCATCGAAGGCCTTCCTGCCAGTGGCGGCCAAAATAAGACCGGAACTCGGAACGTCCAGGCGATGCAAAAAACCATTCCTTGGGCCGGCCCGCCATGGGTCGACTAAGCCGTCTCTTTTTGGAGACCCTTTGAAGATTTTGAAGTCAAGACTATTCAAGACTATGAACTCATGCTCTGTCAAATTCTGCCAAACGTCCTCTAGCCTTTAGATGCAAATGGATGTGGCACTAAAACCGTTGTTGACATTGGTCCTTTGTCACCTGTTGTTGTTTGAAACGGGTTCGTATCATGTCGCATCAACCAATAAATAGGCAAACAAAATGCCTCAGTTTGTTGGAGCTTCTGCCTGCAACGAAATTGTCGTGGTGTCAGCCAGGCTCTTACGAAGTCGGAAAGCTTACTGCGCAGCACGCCTTCTGCTAGCCCTGCGGCTGTGGATGCTGTGGCATAGTCCACCTCCCACCCTGGTGGTTTGAAGATCACCAGCTGCTCAGGCAGCAGTTGAACCACATACGCTTCACCGATCCTGGATGATTTGGATGGGTCTGGCACACCCAGCCACTCTACTGGATGAATCTGGTCTGTTGCAGATTGCAGGTGCCACACAGAGTGAGCTGCGGCGTCAGACAAAAAGCCTGCGAACGAACTGGACCACAACACGGTTAAGGCTTCATCCACAAAAGCTTGCACAAATCCTTGGCCCTCTCCAGTTTCAGTCGCATATCGAAGGCGTTCAGCCCGCTGCGCAAGCTCACGTTGAAGACGGTGCAGTGCCAGAGGTGTTGCTGAGCATGGTGGGAGCATGCTGATTGACCATGCCAACTTGGCCATGTTGTCCACGCTTAGATGGGATGCATCACCACGTGTCAGTCTACACATTGCCTCCCAACACAATTGGCTGCTTTCGTGTGCTTCCGCGGATAAGGACGCAGCAGCCCACATCCCAACCACTAATTTGGAGAAACTCAGATCCTCCAAATCGCTACCAGGCTCCAGATTCCAACTCTTAGGCCTTTCCCCTAGCTGACTCAGTTTGGCAAGTCTCCAGCTCTTGTCTCCCAAGAATTCAGCTGTGACTTCCCTGTCCACCAGTGTAAGGGCAGCGCACCATTGATCCTGTCGTTCGCATGCGGTGGCCATGGCATTGCAGCACACTTCATCTGTCTGCCCACCGTGCTGCTGCAGCTGTGCCACCAAATGGACGGCCCAAGGCCAGGTGGGCCATCTGCCCGCAGTGAAGGCGCTCAAACCTAGGCGTAACAGTCATCACATGTCATCACATGTCATCACGACACACGCCCATGCCGGGCCCCGTTGCCATGACTTTCAACCACGCGGCGACTATTCTGACTCAGACTAGGCACCAACTGCCACAAACTATATAAGTGTTCTCAGGATTCATGCTGAGAAACTGGCACCCAGCTGAATGGGACTGCAGGAGTGCGATACAAACATGCTTGCTGATTGCCATCTGCCTGCCTTGGCTTCAACGGCCGTGAAGGAGCCTTGGCTGAGTTGTGTGGAAGCAAAAGCCTTTGAAGGTGTGTTGCTACCCAAAACAAAGCTTCATCATGCCAAATGACCGAGAACTGAAGGAACGTTAAAAGTAGCTGGCATTTGAGGGGACTTGACTTGAGGATCCTTGGAAGTTCAGGTCAAGCGCAAGCTGCTTAAAGTCTCAAATCGTCCGTTTCCATGCAAGAGCAGCTCTTTGACTATCCAGCAGAGGAGCTGTAGGTGATAGCATCTGCTGAGATCTGTTGGCACTTCAGGTCATTCAGCAGCATCTGGGCACTTACCCAGCTAAAGCCTCGAACTAATGGCCAATCCGGCAGGGGCGGTTTATAGCGTTTCTGCGGCAACGCTGGACTATGTCAAGCTACGCTACGCGCATGTCACTGTTGTTCACCTTACAACATCTGACCACGACCCACCCAGGGCCTCTGCATGCAAGAATTGCGGCGTTGTAGACAACGGTGTTAAGCTTTACATCGCAGTCCTTGAAGTCGACTAACAGCGACAAAGCCACTTGCCAAGCCCCAGCCTTGGAATTGCCCAATTTGCCCATGGACTGTGGCATTTCTATGCCTTTGCTGAGGGTATCTGGGGCTGCTTGAGACCCATACGGCCCATACGCAACGTGACAGATCAATCTCGACGTAATATCGATATCAAAAAACATGCTTGTTGGTGAGATGTCCCATCTCTTGTATCACCCGTCTACTAAGGTGGGTCATCTCACCCAACTACCTAAAACATCCTAAAACAGTACTTCAAAAGATTGGTGAATATGGGGCGGTTTGCGAAAACAATCAGTTAAATTCGCCCTCAAAAAAAAGTACAACAGGTTGTCAAATTGTCAAAATATCTAAACTAAAATGCCTCAGGTTTGGTCCCTTCGGCACCCCCCATGTTTGAGCCACGGCCATTAACCCCATGGGGCCTTCTCGCATGCAGCGATCGCAGCACCAAGGGAGACTTCATTGGGGCTGACGCGTGGCAGCATACCATCCACAATGCTCAAGATTTCTGGCCAACGCACGGCCTTCTCACATGCAGAGATGACAGTACCTAGGGGCCACGAGAACTCCTGCAGAAACGGGATGGGAAAAATGCAAAATAGGACCAATTGATGTGCAAAAACATATTGTGCGTGTGATCCAATCTATTGACTTTTCCACACTGGAATCACCCTGATGAGAGTACCATTACCCGGCCCCAAAAAAGTAGGCCATCAGTCCTAGCTATGACTTCATCCTCCCATGCTTCGATATTTACAAAAAAAACACTGCTGAATCACAGGGAGGTACTGTAGCTCACCACATTCAGCTTCACCCGAAAGTGTCGAGCAGTAGCTTCTGATAGAAAATCAATGGCAGATCGCCAGTGCCCTTTGCCCAGGCTCCTCACAGTCACGGCCGCCAGCACCTCATCCAGCACCCCAGGACTGATGGACAGGGCGTTTCGCCATGCCTGGGCGGCCGCGCATCCTGTCATGGCCGCAGTGCGATGGAATCGGTTCACCACCCGAGAGCTCCCCAAGTTCGTCAAGGAGGCCAGGACGTGCGACCAAGGACCACTCTGCCAGGCCTCACCAAGCCCGCAAGTCTATAGACATGTAGAGACAGTCTTTAAAATTCTATAAATACAATGCTGGAAGGGAACGAGTCCAGAGCCAGTTCTAACGGGATATGATGTTGTTCTGCGTTGTTATTTATGTATATAAAATGAATGTGTATATATTATATATATAAATATATACTGTATATACGTATGTTCAGGATTTCAGATCAAAGCTGGGCGGGTTACTCCAGAACGGAACAACCCTCTCACCTTGGCATGATGACCGGTGCCGGCTTCCACCCCGAAGGGCGCCATCTCCAACCTTTGCTGCAGGAACTCAAAGCAGTTCGTGCGACCCGTGGCCAAGGCTATGAAGTAAGGTGACACATCTTCAAGCCAAAACAGCTACGTCTTGCAATGTTGTGCTATGTCATGTCCATCACAGCACTGCTGTGGTACTATCCGGCATGTTGGAAGGACCCTTTTCCAATGTGCGGTCGCTCAGGTCCTGCCATCTATTTTCCTTCAAGACATCAGCGAAATCATGGGCGTGCGAATGCACCTCTGCTGCCGCCCGTCCAAGAAGGGCAGCTATGGCAACACAGTCCTCAGCACAGAAATGGAGGGCACAACACCAAAGTGAAGACTGACAAGGAAATAAAAGCTGACCACCTGAGCTCAAATCAGCTTGCCCGCATGAGCCCAGACCACATCCTGCCAAAGAGAGGCCTCAGTAGATTTAATTTAAGTCGGCAAGTGCAGCCGGATATCATCTGAGTAAAATGTGTGACTTACATGTGGTTCCTACAGCTCTCAGCTCCCTGACTGCACGACAAACAAACCGCTAGAACGGAGCCATGTCTGGAATTGTGTCGAGAGTTTAGACAGACTACAGTAAAAGATACCATCCCACGGAATCGTTCAGAAAACCTTCACCTCTGAGGTACTCCTTGACTATGCCCTTAAGCTGCCTGTGATGTGTGCTTGTGCTGGTAGCGCAGCCAGTGACATTGCCCAAAGGCCAGTTGCAGAGAGTTGGGGCACCCCACTTCTCAAAGTTCTGCATGACTCCGCAAGAGCTTTGGCTAAACCTCACCGCCACACAAACATTTGCTTTGTAATATATTTTGGGGGTCGGTCAAAACTGGAGGATACCCTCGAAATTGCAATTTGAAAGTGTGGATTTAATCTTGATTTGGGAGTATGCGTTTTTTGGGCAAATCCATTTTGACATCCAATACAGTGACCTTGCTGGCCAAGATTTTCGCCTCATCCATTGTTGCTCGCTTCCATTAAGAGCGCAACTGATTGCCACCTTTCCATTCAGAGGTGCAAAAGAGATGTCCAGGGCAGTCAAGGATGTCCTGGCACCAGTCACATCAGAAAGCAAAAGAATGGGAATGGTTCTTCTTTTTCTGGCGCTTTGGATGCTTCGGATTGCAGAGTCTAGCGTTTATTGGCATGTGTTGGTATGTGTTGCACACGTTCCGCCAAGTTTTTCAAAGTCCACGTCTCCAACAGCTGAGGCGGTGACAAGCTTGCAATGGACCGAGGGAGTGACCTCAGGCCCAGCTGCTCCAGCTCTGATTTTGTTTGGCAAAAAGAGCTGAGGTTAAGACTCCACCAGCAGCCTGTCTCGGAAGTACAGCTGCGAGTTGCACGCCTCAGCGCAGCGAGGTTGGATGATATTAGTATATGATATTAGTATATGATATTAGTATATGATATTAGTATATGATATTAGTATATGATATTAGTATATGATATTAGTATGTCATGGTGCTACCAAGGCCAGGGCTTGCAAGCACATGAATCCATCACTAAAGTAGACCGTGGAATGGTGGGTTTTGCCACCCATGTCGGGGACTTGGATATACGAGATATTGACATGCTTCAAGCCTCACCCCTTACCACCAAGGAGCAATGCTGAGGGACTCCAGCATGCTGCTGACTCTTGGAGACCCTTCCTGATGAGCCAAGCAGGTCCAAATCTCGAAGGACAGTCATGTTCACCAGGCAGATCCGGCAGATCTCCCTTCAACTGATATTACCTGGGGAAAAGCGTCGTCTTTATCGCAGGTGGTGGCCCTCCCAGCATGACATGCCTCTCGTGGTGAGCCAGCGTGCTGCACTTCACCTGCAATGTAGAGGTTCAATGAAAAGCACCTCAGGCCTAACTGCCTCGGCTCCAGCATAGACGAAGGTCCATGGCCATCTTGCCAAATCCAGCATCTGCTACCCCTATCCATCCTATCCCCTTGTGTGCCTGTGTGCCATGGTTAAAACATGGTAATCACAATTAATCCTAATTAATTATCCATATCTCACCATATTCATAGATGTATGAATACTACACCTCAGCCACCCTGCCAGGTCTGTTCGATGCAGCTGGGCCCCAGACAGTCCTGACGCAGCAACGCCAACACCTCTTTGAGGCCAGCGTCCGTCAGTTTGTTGCCACCTTGACAGGTCCCAGAATCAAAGACGGGAATGGTCCTTTGCATGTGCCTAGTTCAACTTCTTCAACTTCAAGGGCTTCTTAGTACTTCTTAGTTCAATGGCTTGTTTCAATGGGATACCGGCTCCATCTTGGTAGCTCTCCACCATGAAATCTCCTGGGGGGCCCTGCCAAGGTTCAGCTCTCGCAAAGGGTGCCCATGCGCTTTGCCTGTCAGAATAAGGTTGACGAGGCACTTGACATTTCTTGACCAAAAGTGCAAAAACTAGGAGTCACCCATACCATCTGGGGAGGAATAGGAGGATTCTCTGGCATGTCTGGGTAGATTCAGCCTATTTTGGAACGATTGGAGACCGCCAATGCAGAGGCAACACCTTAGGCCCCGCACAAATCATGGCTGTCCGGACCTTGGCACAGCTGCGCCGACGCCCAATCCACAGTTGCAGCTGTCGTTGCTGAGGGCTGCTACGAGGGCTTGAAGGTCCCCATCTCCCAACGAACGGTTGGACGCGTCGATGATGCCCCAGCCGTTTCCAAAGTGTAGCCACGCCTGGCGATACGAGGCTGCCAACTTTGGCTGTGCCATATGTCGGGTTGCCAATGCAAATTTTGAGATGCATTGGAGGGATGCTGGTACTTTTTCAGAACATGCTGTTCTTCTGTTCCTCGAATTTCCTGTGGCATGCGATCGATGGTAATCTAGGATTTAATGTGAGGTAGCGGTAGGGATCTGCCATTGAGAACATGAAACTCGCGGCTTGAATGTCTCCAGCTGCTTCGATGGGGAAACACTTTGTACTGTCGCAGTCTTATTTTTAAAAAAAGATTTGAAAAGCACTCAAGCAGTATATAATTAAAATCAAAAAGAGATGGAAAAATAGTGGGCTGAAGATGACTACCACCCATAAGTTATTGCTCAAAAGCCCCAGCCCAAGTTGATCTGCCAGTTGTATTGTGACACTAGTTCTGTCCGAATATCCTGACCAAACATTGCCAAGGCTATGTACATATTCTATATTGTTCTATCGTATTGATTCGTATTGCACATGCTTCGGGAGCACATTTAACTGAACATCCATTGACCTTAGTCTTGTCCCATTTGGAATTGCAAGGAATTCTAGGGGGGCTCATAGGGAAAGGCAACCTCCAAAAGTCTAATCATCAAATTTCAGTCCTGTTGTGGATTGTTTAGCTGGTGAGAAGCGGCAGGCGAACGGCGAAGGTGATTAATGCTTGATTTTCGCACAGGCTCGGTTTCAGCCAATGGCACTGCTACCCGCACGCTTGAAGCGTAGGCTGCATGGCAATTGTAAGTGAGAAGCCAGAAGCCAGAAACAAAGATAGTGCAAAGATGATGCAAACGCAGTGTCATTTGTGCTTCTCCCTGTCATGAACACCTGTCCTTCGTCGGCTCCGACATATGCAAAAATCGGAGTTACGCTTGCAGGAGCTACCAAAAAGAAGTGAAACGTTCCGTGCTACGATGAGCGGTGTCAGGGATAAAAGAAAGATGTCATAGAACTAACCTGATGAAAACCTCTGCTGCTCCAAGCAAAGACCTGACACCGGCGTTGTCCAAGCAAAGATCAGAGCAGCCCTGTCCTGCTTTCACTCCTATAGGAGAGCAGTACTTTGGGGTTAAACTCGCTCGAGGAGGGTCTTGCCTTGGGCACGACTAGATAGAGAACCGAAGAGCCACCTGGTTTGTTGGTGCTATGAGCTAGGGAAAGCGCAGTGACATGACACGAATAGAAACTCAAATTCAAAATCTGTCCACAGATCTTTGCGTGTGCACTGTTTGTGCATGTTTGTGTATTCTGAACGTGTAGCCTACCCTAAGATGCGATCCGCACCTGCGAAAGGCATTGTCAGAGTTTGTTCATCATCCATCAGAATCCAAAATGTTCAATTTCCAGCGGTAAAATGATCTCCGAAATTCATTTCCGGTGCATCTTCCGTTCTCAGTCTCTTAGGCTCTTCTGCAACAGGTGACTGTCACAACGGTGCCGCGTCAAATCTCGATGGTTACCTGAAGCTTGGCCTGGGACGGCGTGATTGAAATTGACTACACCGAATACCTCACCACAAAGAAAGTGGGCATGGGTCACAATTGGGTGCCCCAACAATTAAAAGGGCCATATCACCTAGTACCTAGAGAGATATCAGTAGATTAAGGGCTGGAAGTTTTGACCTATGCAAATTTGGATGCAGTAATAGTTTGTACTTGCTCCAGATTTTGCCTAGCTTTTCACAGCACGGCCCAGCCGGATTTTCTTTATTGAATTCATCCGCACCTTCTGCCAGGTGACCTTGTCATTTGGATCTTCTCCTGGTTCTCCGGATGCTGCACTGAAGGCCTGTTGCTTTTCCTCACCTTTTCGTGCAGTCTTCTCAAAGTGCTTGCTGATGAGCTGGCGCAAGGGGATGCAATTGGATGCAACGGGCACAGCTGATGGGGACGGGGCTGATGGACTCAACCTGTTAGGGCCATGATCTTCAAAGCTGGAGAGTGACGTCATGTCTTGACTTGGTCCAATCAAACATTCACCAACCAAGGTGACACCCAGATCGCAGCTTTCCAAAGTAACTCTCTGACATTTGAGCACGAGGTCGCCTGCCAAAGCTGAAGGTGGAATTTCAGCTCGCTCTCCAGCTTCTCCCTCAGTCAGGCCATTGCTGCTCTGAGGTGGGAGAGGAGAGGGAGAAAGAAAAGAAAAGGACCTGCGAGGTCTTGCGTGTACTTAGAGGTGCGATCCCAGTCTGTCCATATCCAACCTGAAGCCAAGATAAAATATATTCGTGCCGGAATATGTACCCAGTCAACCGGACTCTGTGCCCAGTCGCTCGACATCAGAAGCCTCCACCTTTTCAGCTTTCGTGGCTTCAGCCTTCCGAAATTGTGGCAGGATGTGGCACGTACTCTACAGATGTACCAGATCAGTGAAAGCAGTTGTCAGATTGGCAATTTGCTTCTCACCGTCACCCCCTTGCCCTGTAAGAAGACAAACCCACAAGCACGCGCTCCTGCACGAGTTTCACAGTTTCTCGTGCGTCCCTGGCCATCTTGACCATATCTGTTTTGACCTCAGGGGTGCTTAGGAGGACGCCATCTGAGCTAATTCCTCTCACCAATTGGATGTAACAGTGGCAAACAAACACCTCAATGCAGACCTAGTCATATAGACAAGCACCATGTGCAGCGGACGTGTCTTTCGAGAACCTCCCGGACTATTGACTATTCAGCCACGTGTTCATTCACCATCATTCACCCATTTATTGATTTGGATGGCTCCAGTACAGTACCTCATCTATCTTTGTCCACTGTTTGTCTATCTTTACGATATTAATTACAGTACCATACAGTACCTATCTATCTGTCTATCTATCTGTCTGTCTGTCTATCTATCTATCTATCCATCTATCTATCTATCTATCTTTTTATTTAGCTCTCTCTATCTATTTGTATGTCTGTCTATCTGTCCATCTATCTATCTATCTATCTATCTAATCTAATCTAATCTAATCTATCTTATAGTTGATCAGTCCGTCCGTCTGCCTCTCTCTCAAACAGTCCATCTCTTGGGTCAGCCGATTTGGCCATGAATTCATCTTCAATATCAACGTACAGTACATCAACTGGACTGTTCTGATATCCAATATCTGTTCCTCCTCTTGATTTGTTGAGCCATTCATTGCTCACGCATGACACTTACAGTCCCTTCGAAAATGATGTCCATTCATCTTCCATGCAATCACCATTTCCTCAACACAATGCAAAAAACACTACGATGCAAACAAATGCCCCACTTCTCACCAGCCGGTCACCCTTGTCCACTGGGCATCGAGCGTGAAGGGCCGCTCTCACATTGTCTACCTTGGTAACCAAATAGGCAAACAAGGTACCCGGTAACATGGCCAGCTGTCACAGGGGTCAAAAAACACCACAGGGCTACCAAAACTGTGCCATCTGCACAATGTACACAGGAAACAAACGGAAAAAGGGCTGCACAGCAACCACCTGATGGAGTAGAAAAGGAAAACGCTCCAGGAACTATGTGAAAGAGCAAGGAAATCCGCACATGCCAGGACACACCAAGACTAGCAAAAGGAAAAGCATAGATCCATATATATATACTATGTAGACATATACAGACCCACTAAAGGGTCACAAAGGATTGCACGAGTCAATCCGCACATTTCACACGGCCAAAACAGCCTGGATCATGAAAATCTCCATTTTCAATAGGTAAATACTCTGAGAGTCTGTAAGCACGAGCACGCCTAACCCTTATATGTTAGGCAAGGATTCCTTGAGGTTAGCATAATAGTTTTAAGGGTTAGAAGCGGGTCTCGTCTGTAAATGGGCCATTTTCCATAGCCAGGTTAAATTACCAGAGTAGCTCGACATGACTCAGCCTGTCCATGACATCTGATCCGAGCGGCACATCCAACAAACATCAACCACGAATGCTTCAGGCAGCCGAGATACTGGAGATGTGTTGGACCAGTTAGATTGATAATCTCCCCGCCGCAGGTTGGACCAACCAGCCTGCGATGGCAAATCCATGGCAGAATACAGCGAGCATCACCGGTCTCCCGGTCTCCCCTGCCTGGGCAGTGTCAGCCACAGCAATGAGGTCGCTCTCCTAGGCCAGATGCCGCCAGCATGAACACATCTTCCAGCCGAAAGTCACAAACTCTCATGGAGTTGTGCAATGGCCAATGCGACAGTAGGTTTCATGGGCCACTGCAGGATCTGCTGGTGCCAGTATTGCAGAGACAAGTGCCAGCAATGTCAAGAAATGAGAGCCTCTAGAGAAGCATCCCACAATATTGCGCGCATTATATATATATATATGTATACATATAACTAGTATGTCATATTTATCCCAAATCCCAAATAGGATTGGAAAAAAAAAGAATGAAACCACCCAGAATACAGCAACCATCAACCCTGAGATCCATCGGCTACATCCAAGGAGCCGCAGAGTCGAGGGACAAACCTGCACAACCCCCAGGAGCTTTGCATATGACATTTTGGTTCATCTTTGTGCAATACGAGTAGCTTCATTTGAGACCCAGTGTAGGGTTGGCACGGATGGGCACACAGCAAATTCATATATATACATATATAATTGTATATTATACATATATATGCAATAATCAAACGAACTTCATCAATATGCTCAGCTTCTACGAATTCACACCATGGTCCAATGGTCCACTGCACGATACTCTGCTATCACTATCTATCACTGCTAGTCTTGCTGCCGTGCAGCCCACGAATTTCATGATTTCCACCACGTGATCTGAACTCATCTTTTCTGCAAGGAAGAGGGCTCCTGCAAGCGGACTTCTCGCCAGAGTTCCAACCCACCAGTCACATAAACATGCCCGGAAAATCAAAACATTATCTTGATCTTTTCATATAGATGTTTCTATAATTCCTTGTGCTCCGCGACTCTGATGAAGCAAGCACAACACCACCATCTGAAATTATTCTTGCTACAAATCCCTCAGCCAAACTGTCATGTGCCTCCCAAGCGTGCAAAGTGCTTGAGGGACCTCAAACGGCATATCCAACTGTGGGTCCTGTGCATTCATGTGCATTCTAGTGTCCCCATAGGGGATCATGGTACACCCCATTCATGCGGCAAAACGTGTGCAGCTGAGCCACTCGATGACCATGAGGCTGACCTGCTGGGAGGTGCAGTGGGACCAGCCCTGGAGTGCCTTTTTTTGTCACCTATCTTCACCTGCTGGACATATGCCAAGGCGCAGTGCAATACTTGAGGGCAGACAGCATCGTGACAGCGCGCTGCACCATGACTTTGAACTCGTGCTCCTGAAGGTTGAAGTGAGGAGGTAAGCACACCTGGGCTTGGTGCGGCTTAGTCAAACTAGCGTGAACAGATGAGCCTGGATGGGCTTTTGATAGGATTTTGATTGGATTTTGATATGCTAAATACAGGTTGTCTAGAGCCCTTGAAAAATCAGTCCTCCCCTTGCTGAAGCAAGAGTAACTCCAGCTAGCTACTGCTCAAAACACCTTTCTTGGGACCCCCACACCAGACACCAATCATCCCAACTCTATATATGACCTCTTTACACCAAGACAGCTTGAGCAGCCTGGCCCCATCCCCTGGTCCAGTCTGCGGCTCCTTGAGGCCGAACTGGTCCTGGGTTCGCAGTTGGTGCCGAAAATCATACATGGACAAAAACATTTGGGTCGATGTGTGCCATTGTGTGGATTTTCCCAGCTGCCAATCCCAGCCCCAACCCCAGAAGTCACAGAACCGAGCGGCTGCCTTCAATCCTTTCAACACCTCAGTCTTGCATTTTGTGTTGAATTGCCTTCACTGTGCCCAGGACCAATGGTACGCAATAGATCCTACGCAATAGTGTTGCTCCATGTCCTAGAGTCCTAGAGTCACAAAAAACGACTCGGCACTGTCAACAAGTACTTACAGGTAAGACTGTAGGACAGCATGCAATATGCCCGGGGACAGACACGTCTGTCAGCGTGAGGGCCACACAGAATTGCAGCAAATGTCTGCTACGTTTTAAGCAAGACTGCATGTTCTTGGATGTAAAATCCTAACATCTTCTAACATCACCGAACCACTCCGCATTTCAAGCATCAAGACAAGCTGCTTCATTTGCCATTTCCCGTTCGGTAAAATCAAGCCGACTCTCATCCCATTTCGCCTCGATGGGAATGCGGTTCCATCGTTCCAAGCACAGAAAGTGACTCCAAAGTGGCCAAGAAACGAAGGGGCTCAACGGCTGTAGCGGACGAACCTTGGAGGTACCATCCTGGCCGTCTGGCGGCTACAACGAAAGGAGTCACACCTTAGTCACCTTCGGATCTAGTTTCCACTGGCACCGATCATGTGGGGTCCCATGTGTGTACTTAGAGAGGTTGCATGCACCTCCAAGTGCTGATGTTGATTCACTGTTTCCGGCAATGTGTGGTTACTTTTGGAGAGTGTCCTAGAACATTGCTTTGGTTAACCTCGATGCTCTCTTTGAACCTGGAACTTCGACCCACTTCAACGATCTTCCAACTACCCACTTGGCCTCCAGTTCCTTCAAGCGTTTCCCCTTAGAAGTCAAAGACCGTCAAATATAAATTTTCTGAGTCATGCTTCAAGAGAAGATGATGCCCGAAGATGCCTTTAGACATGTTTGGTGGCTCGCAGAATGAGCAGTAGGTAGGATTTGTGAAGAAATTTGTCAAATTCAAACATAGACACAAACATCTTGCCGCTAATCATTACTTCAAGACCATAGCGAGGTATGGATCTACTCACCAAGTCAAGAAGAGAACAGGGAATCCATGAACATTGTCACAGCACAAACTAATTGCAACGGCAGGGAAGAAAAAACCGCCCTTGGGGAGGTGAAATAAACCTCACTGCCACACTGCCCAAAAAGAAATGATCCGTCCATGACCTTGCTGTTTCCCATCTCTGACGGATTGGAGATAAAATGGTGAACCCAACAGGGAACCCCAAGCAGATGCCTGCAAAAACACAGCAAGCAAACCACGAAAAAATATCACTGGATGAATGGTGACGACCGTGGCAGGACAATAGGAGAAGAGAACATGTGGGCACTGCCAAGGATGGAAGTGGGGCGACGTCCATCTGGTGCCTTATCGTTCTGGCAGCCAAGCATCTGAGAAAAAGAGAGTTCGGGACTTGCTGGGAAATTGCGGATCCTCATCGCCAGACAGAGGCAAGGCGCTGATCTTTAGATTTTGATGGCATGTATGGAGGTTTGTTCAGAGGTAAAAAGTGTCAAGATGTTTCAAGCAGCACTGGCACAAAAATCAAGTTTGATGAGTGAGGTGCGAAAGCTGACAACAGGTCGCCCGTACGTGCAACATAAGGAAGCGATCTAGCATGAACCCATGACAGCAGTCGCACGGTATCCTTTTCGATAGGCTTTGCAGAGGCATGGGACGGCCAGGTCGCCCCCAGAGGCTAAGTAGCAAGCCTAAAGTTTATACATATCACATCTCTATGCATAGATAGATACATACATGCATACACTCATTACACTACACTACACTACACTACATTACACTACACTACATTACATTACATTACACTACACTACACTACATTACATTACATTACACGACACTACATTACATTACATTACATTACATTACATTACACGACACTGCACTACATTACATTACATTACACTACACTACAGTACACTACACTACATTACATTACATTACACTACATTACATTACACTACATTACATTACATTACACTACACTACACAACATTACAATACATTACACTACACTACACTACACTACATTACACTACACTACATTACATTACATTGCACTGCACTACACTACACTACATTACATTACACTACACTACACTACATTACATTACACTAGACTACACTACATTACATTACACTACATTACATTACACTACACTACATTACACTACACTACACTACATTACATTACATTAGATTACACTACACTACACTACATTACATTACACTACACTACACTACATTACATTACATTACACTACATTACATTACACTACACTACACAACATTACATTACATTACACTACACTACACAACATTACATTACATTACACTACACTACATTACACTACACTACACTACATTACATTACATTACACTACACTACATTTCATTACATTACACTACACTACACAACATTACATTACACTACACTACATTACATTACATTACACTACATTACATTACACTACACTACACAACATTACATTACATTACATTACACTACACTACATTACATTACATTACATTACACTACACTACATTACATTACACTACACTGCACTACACTACATTACATTACACTACAGTACATTACATTACATTTCATTACATTTCATTGCAAAACATTACATTACATTACAAAACACTACATTACATAACATTACAAAACACTACATTACATAACATTACATTACATTACACTACACGACATTACATTACATTACACTACACTACATTACATTACATTACGCTACGCTAGACTACATTACATTAGATTACACTACACTACATTACATTACACTACACTACACTACATTACATTACACTACACGACAGTACATTACATATCATTACATTACATTACATTTCATTACATTCCATTACGTTACACTACACTACATTACACTACACTACATTACATTACATGGCACTACACTACATTACATTACATTACACTACACTACATTACATTACATTACACTACACTACACTAAAGTACATTACATTACATTGCATTACTAACACATTACATACATACATACATTACATACATTACATACATTACATACATTACATACATTACATACATTACATACATTACATACATTACATACATTACATCCATCCATACAGACAGACAGACAAACAGACATACATACAAAACATTACAGGGCATTACATAACATTACAAAACATTACACTACATTACATGAGGTTACATTACATTACTTAACATTACATTACATAACACTACATTACATAACATTACAAAACATTACACTACACTACACTACATTACATTACATTACACTGCAAAACATTACATTACATTACATTACATAACATTACAAAACATTACAAAACACTACATTACATAACATTACATTACATTACAAAACATTACATAACATTACAAACCACTACATTACATAACATTACATTACATTACACTACATACATTCATTACATACACATTACATTCATACATTACATACATACAATACATACATACATACATGCATACATACATACAGACATACAGACATACAGACATACAGACATACAGACATACATACGTACATACATACATACAATAGATTACATTATTACATACATTACATTACATTACATTGCATTGCATTGCATTGCATTACATTACATTACATTACACTATTTACATATGTACATACATACATAGATAGATAGATAAATAGATAAATAGAGAGATAGAGAGATAGATAGACAGGGGGATAGAGAGATAGATAGAGAGAGATAGATAGAGAGAGATAGATAGAGAGAGATGGATAGGTAGAGGTAGATAAGAGAGAGAGAGAGATAGAGAGAGATAGAGATAGATAGGGTTAGATAGAAGAGATAGACAGGGATAGATAGAGATAGAATGAGATAGAATGAGATAGAGATAGATAGAGATAGATACATTGATAGAGATAGATAGAGATAGGTAGAGATAGATAGAGACAGATAGAGATAGATAGATAGATAGATACATAGATAGATACATAGATAGATACATAGATAGATGCATAGATAGATACATAGATAGATACATAGATAGGTACATAGATACATAAATACATAGATACATAAATACATAGATACATAAATACATAGATACATAAATACATAGATACATGGTACATAGATGGATACATATATCCATACATACATAGATAGATAGATAGACAGATAGATAGGTAGATAGATAGGGATACATAGAGATACATAGATATAGATAAATAGAGATAGATAAATAGACATAGATATAGATATGGATGAAGATATAGACATACATGATATTTATTCACATACATTGATGTAGATATAGATATAGATGCAGATGCAGATACAGATATCGATAAGATAAGATTATCAGATAGATAGATAATATCATCAAATAGATAGATAAGACAAGAAAAGAAAAGATGAGACAAGATAAGATAAGACACGATAAAATACAATAAGATAAGATATGGTAAGATAAGAAAAGAAAAGGTAGATTCTAGATAAGATAAGATGAGATCAGGTAGACAAGATAGGATAAGATAAGATCAGATAAGATCAGATAAGATAGATAAGATAAGGTAAGATAAGAGAAGATGCGATAAGATGAGATAAAATCAGATGAGATAAGACAAGATGAGATAAGATAAGATGAAAAAAAGATAAGATAAGGTAAGACTAGGCTAGACTAGACTAAATAGATGGATGGATAGATAGGTAGGTAGATAGATACGTAGGTAGGTAGGTAGGTAGATAGATACGTAGGTAGGTAGGTAGGTAGGTAGGTAGGTAGATAGATACGTAGGTAGGTAGGTAGATAGATATTTATATATATATATATGGATATGATTTATTCGAAACATCAATGCAAAGTCAGAGTTGGAATCATACTTACTAATTTATCTACCATCCCGAGGGGTTCTCAGGGATGGTACTTACCCAGCCATGAGACACCGCAGATGCGCGCGCTTCGGACGAGATTCGAAGAGTGCCACCTCTTCAATCCATTTTTCGAGCTGGGGGCGAGCAGAGGTCCGGGAGGTCCGGGAGGTCCGGTTCTCTCGTGAGGTCAGCCACAAATGCACGATGATCACCACCTAAAGATTACAACATATGGTGTGAATATATAATAATATAATATAATATATACATATAGTCTCATAAGTCTCATAAGTCTTATGGCGTATTACAGTGTATAGCATAATGTATAAAATATATACCATATCATGCATGCGTCACCGCGTCACCATATCGGTCATCATGGCGCCTCACGGTCCAAGGCATGAGCCTCCCACTTTTTATAGCTCGAACAAAAGCCGCACGGCTGACTCAAGATATTTCCACTTTCAACCTGGGCTATGGATGGCTATGGCACCCTGAAACAACAAAAGGAGCTGCGAATTATGGATGTTCATCCCCAATCATTTTTGCAGCATAGGTTTTGGCCCATCCCCACACGCGAGTTTCTCAATTTAATATGGCACCCCTTACGAAAAATTGGCTTGCCTATGAGAAAAAAAGGGAATTGTATATGAATATGTATGAATGGGTCCACCAGTTTAAGAACCCCGTAGACTCTATAGGTAGCCATTTTTTGCCTGTCAGCCTCAGACCTTCACGTGACCCAAAAAAAGAAGCTAGGACTAGGAAGTCCCCTAGGAGCTTGTGAAGTTCAACTGGAAAGCAAGTGTTTCATGAAAATCACGCACTGCATCTAAGCCACGACATTAAGGAAGTCCTTGTCGTTCACTTTATCCCTCAGGATCGGATACTCTTGTGATGGGAGGTCAAAGGGAGAAGCTTGACAGTACTACTATGCAATATAAAAATGTTCAAACAGGTGCCATAGGTGGCAAAAATTGACCGCCGCTTTATCAACGTGCTATCCAGCTGCTCAATGGATCAATGGAAAAGGTTGTGGCACGATGCTTTGAAATAGCCAGCCAAAATTCAGAGAGACCAACTAAATGTAGACTGGAGGAAGCGCCTAAGACATCCTAAGACTAAAGACAACAAGCGAGGCGAATAGCCACTTCGCACCACCAGCAAGCCATCACCACTTCGCATCTTCAATCGAGCATCTGTCTCAGGATCCTCTTCAAGAAGTTGGCTCCAGATCGCACAAACTGGGTCAGGAAGCCATTCATCATGTCCGCCTGCACACGTCTTGCCGCCATCCCCCTTTTTTGCACCAAGGGCTCGTAACTATGCCCTAGTAAGCAAATGTGGCAGACGTGCCTGCTTTTCAAATGACAGCTGCAGTTGGTAGCTCGACCATCTGTCCTTAGCTGAACCGCGCTGCCAAAGCCGTTGCACCTGCACCGTTGATCTTAGTCTCACACGTGGACCAGGCGGAGTTGACGACCCACGTGCTGTCGCAAAACCACCAGGAGGGACAATTCATCGGTCTCATCCTTGGAGCATCTTGGAACTTGGAATTGAGCTAGCCCAACCATGCCCAACCCACCAATAATTAAATAGTTGCTGAGCCTAGTGCCCAACCCACAGCGCTCCGCAGGTCCATAATCTCGGTCCTGGATGTGTGACGTGGGTTTTCCAAGCTCTTGGCAAAGAAATGCATACATGGAAGGGGGAGATGATCAAGTGGTGCCTTTTCTCGCCCACAAAGCCATTGTAAAAAGGACATTGTAGGAAGTCTCATCTCCAAGCTCTGAAGGATGATGAAGGATGAACCTACTCCACAACTTGAACCGCCCACTTTATCAAGTGCATCAACCCCAAGGCCCCAAGGCAAAACAAAGCGGTGAAAGCAGGAACGGCAGGCAGCAGGTCCTGGCAACTTCCCTAGCATTGGCAATCCATCTGAGACGCCGATCCAGCATCTCTTTGTACTCCATATGCGGGGCTTCGATTCGCCTCACCAGGGCGTGGGGGTGGCCTCTGTCAATGACACAAAGTTGAAACAGAAACCGGTTGCTCCATGGGTGATGCATCAAAATGACCTAGCTATATCTAGCTTCTAAAATTGCATAAAATAAATCATCTGCAGTATCCTGGGCCCCTGCTCACTAAATTTTGGCCCGTGCCCAGGCCGTGCCATCGAGGGGCGGAAGCTCGGTCATTGCCCACTCACGCCACTCTTGCGCCACCAGGAAGGTCGGAAAGTTACTGACGAAGTCGCCTTTGGCATTCCTGACTGGCTTTCGCTGTTGGGCTCCCGGATTCTTTGGGGGCGAAAGCCTTGGGGAGGACTCCATCTCGAAAAACCCCTCAATGCGCACCCCACCATGACTCGTAATGCAACTGGGCTGAGCTAACAGCTAGCAGCTATCAAATGCTCCCAAGTACAAGCACCACGATGAGCGCGCGCAATGCTCGTTCTTGTACAAAAGCTGGGGAGTGCAGGCGGAAAATATTCAGAGTCTGGTTGGACCCAAAGCAACTTCCTTGTGCCCGTGCCAGAAATGCCGTGGAATGCTCCCAGTACACCCATAATCCATAAACTTGCCATACAAGCGACCACATCCGATGCCTCAGGCTCCAAAGCTAGGACCGGCTGCTGGACTGCCATAGGCAATGAAACGGTATCTGTGGATACAACCTGATACGACCTTTGATGCCTGGCCTACATGAAAACTGTGCCTACTCTGCACTCTCAACGAGACGGACCATTTCCAGTCAAACCTAAGAGGAAAAATTGGCGAAGTGCCAATATTATCTTGTTGGTCAAAACTTGGAATATGTTGAAACTGAGTTTAAACTTTCACCGCAAAGTATTGTTATATAATTGGACTCGCCACAACCAGTGTCCAATCTTCCCTGGTGAGTGGGTTTTGCAATCAGGAGGCCTGAAGGATCTTGGAAATAGTTTTTGGGTCCCCACTGGTCAGTTAACTGCATCTTTAACCTCCGGTGCCCTGCCGTATCAAAGATTACACTGCAATTTTTCACCCAATGGGTATGCAACCCCCTCCTTAGTGGAACACAGATCGGCACCTGTGTACCCACCCTAGAGGATGCCTTCGGACCAACCCCTGACTTGCGCACCTCCCCTCACTTGCGCACCTGACCGCCTACTTTCCCCTCACTTGCGCACCCGCAAGCCTGTTTTCCCGTCACCTCCGCACGCATACTTTGCCCTCTCCCCAAAGAAGCAATGATCAGCATGCTAAGTCATTATTTAAGTTTTCCCCCCTGTGCCCTACAAAGGAATGATCAGCATGCTAAGTCATTATTTAAATCTTCCCGCCCTCTGCCCTACAAAGCAATGATCAGCATGCTAAGTCTGCGAAATCATTACTTAAAGTTTCCTCCCTCTGCCCTACAAAGCAATGATCAGCATGCTAAGTCATTATTTAAATCTTCCCCCCCTCTGCCCTACAAAGCAATGATCAGCATGCTAAGTCATTATTTAAATCTCCCCCCCCTCTGCCCTACAAAGCAATGATCAGCATGCTAAGTCATTATTTAAATCTTCCCCCCCCTCTGCCCTACAAAGCAATGATCAGCATGCTAAGTCAATACTTAAAACTTCCCCCCCTCTGCCCTACAAAGCAATGATCAGCATGCTAAGTCATTATTTAAATCTTCCCCCCCTCTGCCCTACAAAGCAATGATCTGCATGCTAAGCCATTATTTAAATCGTTCC